>ERZ827496.2774-NODE-2774-length-16608-cov-4.147889_pt1 | contig 16608 bp, 15 predicted proteins | sample MGYA00519769_ERZ827496 | MGnify/ENA primary metagenome ERZ827496 (study PRJEB31778, sample SAMEA3449327) | human gut metagenome | biome: human gut; feature: human-associated habitat; material: faeces | place: United Kingdom | collected 2010/2012 ...
GGTAGAAAGTTCACCTTAAAACGTTGGTACAGAAGAGGTCTGAAGGAAGCGAACCTTTTCGGGCGAGAAACTGTTTGTGGGAGGTAGAGTAGGGGGAGCAGTATGAAAGAGTGCGTAAGACGGAGTCAGTACATCCGAAAATCGATCTCAGCAGGTTGAAAAATCGTTTGGCTTAGAACGGAAAATCGTTTGGCGCAGAATCTATGGGTGGTTTGGGATATAGCTTTGCCCCAATATATAATAATGTGGCATTTGTCGCCGACATTTATATAAAGAACAAGAAAACATTGGACCATGACATCTATAAAACTAAAATTCAGGCCGTCAACAACGCTGGGCAAGGAAGGCTCAATAGTGTTTCAACTGATATACGGACGCGCGGTGCGCAGGATAACGAGCGAGTATAAAATCTTCGCCGAGGAATGGGATGACGAGGCTGGGAGGATAACCCTGCCTACGCCGTCCTCACCGCGTTACGCCCACCTTGTTTCGGTAGAATCGGCCCTGCAGTGGGAACTGAACAGGCTGCAGCGGATGGTGCAGGAAAGCGAAAAGGCAACCGTCAAGGTAAGCCTTGATGAACTCGCCGCCAACTTCTCGTCTGGCATAGACGCGATGGACAGCGTGTTCAACTTCATCCGGGGGCAGATAAGCCATAAGAAACAGATAGGCAAGGTGCGCTCATCCGAGACATACCGTTCGATGCTTAACAGCTTCACACACTTTCGTAAGGGGGTTGACCTGACGTTCGACATGATGGATGGCTCGCTTATGGAACTCTACGAGGCATGGATGCGGAAATGCGGACTGGCACGTAACAGCACCTCCTTCTATATGCGTATCCTGCGCACCAACTACAAGTTGGCAGTAGAAAAGGGGTTGACACCCGACCGCCATCCGTTCAGGAACGTCTACTGCGGTATCGATAAGACTGTGAAAAGGAGCTTACCGTTCAGTGAAATCAAGAGAATCAACGGCCTGGACCTGTCGCGAAAGCCAAATATGGATTTCGCGAGGGACATGTTCATGTTCAGCTTCTGCACGCGCGGAATGTCCTTCATAGATATGGCTTACCTGAAGAAGACCGACCTGAACAACGGCTGCCTGACATACCGCCGCAAGAAGACGGGACAGCTCATGACGATAGAATGGACTAAGCAGATGCAGGACATCATAGACAAGTACAAGTCCAACGGCACGAGTTATCTCCTGCCAATCATTACCCGTGAGGACGGAAACGAACGCAGGCAGTATCAGAATCAGATGAGGAAAATCAATAGGCTTCTGAAAGACATAGCAAATCAGGCAGGACTGCCGCTGTCATTGTCAATGTATTATACGCGTCACAGTTGGGCCACCATTGCACGTGGCAGAGACGTACCGTTGGCAGTCATAAGCGAAGGCCTCGGGCACGATTCGGAAACGACCACACAAATCTACCTCGACTCGATAAAGTCAAGCGAAGTGGACAAAGTAAACCGTATGATTTTGGAGGGGCTTTGACGCAAATGACTGTTTCGAAAAAATGTCCGTCTCCTAATATGAGATGGATATTCTGCTGCAAAGGTAGTAAAAATAATTAAACATCAAGCGTTTTGACAAATTTATTTGCGCTTATTTTTCATGAAGCGGCAACGGATTAAGCAATTTGTTGACGGAATCTTTTTATGAAAACTTTATAAAATATTGGTATTTAGCTGTTTCACAAAAAATATCCATCTCATATTAGGAGACGGACAAAAAACGTCATAAAACTCAATACCAACACAAACGCTATTATGAGTAGTGACGGCGATGGAACAATCTTATGGACTTAATAGAAGTCAATAGCTTGGTTTTTGTAACTGCTTGTTGCCGTGTGGATTACGACAGCTTGCAGGATTAGAAAAGATGCCCATACCTGAAAAATGAATGACTTCCATACCCCTATACAAGACCGTCCGCTATGGTTCGTCATGCGCGATCTTAAGCGGTGCAACGCCAAACAACCGGCATACAAGCTGTTCAAGGACTTGGGGATGGAGGTATTCACACCCATGGTGTGGAAACTTTCTGTGAAGCACGGGAAGCGTTGCCGGGAGGAAGTGCCCTTCATTCAGGACCTGCTTTTTGTGAATGGCACGCGGCTGGCAGTTGACCCTATAGTCGAGAAATACAATACCGTGCAATATCGTTACCTGCGCGGCGGCTATAAAATCCCGATGACGGTCAGGGAAAGCGACATGCAACGTTTCATTCATGCCGTTGAGTCCTCCGAAAATCCGTGTTATTACACGCCCGAAGAAATATCCGCCGATATGATAGGTAGGAAAGTGCGCATCGTAGGCGGCCCTCTGGACGGATATGAAGGGAATTTGCAGAAAATCCAAGGGGCACATATCAAACGTCTGTTCGTAGAACTTCCCAGTCTCCTTGCCGCTGCCGTGGAGGTACAGCCCGAATACATACAATTTTTGTAATTGGCAAGCGGAAAGCGACATTCACCCGATTATAAATGATAATGATTATAACTTTTATCAGAAAGAGTTTATTGTTACCATGCCTAATTCCCTAAGACAAAAAACGGCAAAAGGCATGCTTTGGAGCTCGGTAGAGCGTTTCTCGGTTCAAGGCGTGCAGTTCTTCGTTATGATTGTGATGGCACGCCTGCTTACACCACATGATTACGGACTTATCGGCATGTTGGCCATCTTCATTGCTGTGGCGCAGTCGCTGATTGACAGTGGTTTTTCACAGGCATTGATACGCAAACAGGACAGGACCGAGACAGACAACAATACGGTGTTCTATTTCAATATCATAGTTAGTGCGCTACTTTACCTTATATTATACATCTCCGCTCCGTTAGTCGCCGACTTCTACAATACACCACAACTGTGTCCCGTGATGCGTGTGGTTTGCTTCAGCATCATCTTCAACTCATTGGCTGTTGTACAACGTGCGCTTCTAACAATCAGGATTGACTTCAAGACTCAGGCCAAGGCAGCCTTGATTGCCGTCGTAACATCGGGCGTGGTGGGCATAACAATGGCTTACCACGGTTTTGGGGTATGGTCGCTGGTTACACAACAGTTACTCTACCTCTGTATGAATACCTGTTTCTTGTGGTTACTGTCAAAGTGGAGACCACGGTTGATGTATTCGTGGCAATCCTTTCACGAACTGTTCGCTTTCGGCTCCAAGCTCCTTGCATCTGGTTTGCTCGATACAGTTTACCGTAACATCTATCCCATAGCCATAGGCAAGCTCTTCAGTGCCTCAAACCTTGGGCATTATACTCGTGCACAGCATTTCTCTGAGTTCCCTTCATCCAATATTACCGGAATCATCCAACGTGTAACCTATCCGGTACTTTGTGAGATACAAAATGATGATGCCAGTCTTGCAAGGGGTTACCGTAAAATCCTAAAATTGTCCGCTTTCGTTATATTTCCGTTGATGACAGTTCTCTCTGCCGTTTCCCAACCTCTTGTAAACAAAATGCTTGGTCCGCAGTGGGATTTTTGCGGGCTATTACTGCACATCATCTGTTTCTCGATGATGTGGCACCCTATTCATGCCATCAACCTCAACCTCTTGCAGGTGAAAGGGCGTCCGGATCTATTCCTACGGATTGAAATCATAAAGAAAGCTCTTGGTGTAAGCGTGTTATGCATCACAGCCCCATATGGCCTGATAGTGATGTGCTATGGACAGATTTTCAACTCGCTCGTTGCATTAACGATAAACACTTACTACACAGGGAAACTGATTCATGTCGGCTTTTTCCGGCAGATGCGCGATCTGCTACCCACGATAGCACTATGTCTCGCCATGTTCGCACTGATACTTACTGTGAACCATTTCATATCAAGCGACATCATGAAACTTTGCGTCGGCATTTTCATAGGCATGTCCTTTTACATATCGTCAAGCCGTATTTTCAAGTTTTCCGAACTTACAGAGATACTTTCCTTACTCAGAAGAAAATCATAACCCAATACAAAATAAAATCCTTATGGATAATAAACTGATCACAGTAACGTCCCCGTTACTGCCCAATCTTGACGACTTCAATGAAATGCTCAAACAGATATGGGAGAGCAAGTGGATAACCAACAACGGACTGTTCCACAAGCAGCTTGAAAAGGAATTAGCCACCTATTTGAAAGTACCCTATATCAGCCTTTTCACCAACGGCACGTTGCCGCTAATCACAGCCTTGCAAGCACTTCGGATAACGGGAGAAGTGATTACTACGCCTTACAGTTTTGTTGTCACTACACACGCCCTTTGGTGGAACGGCATAAAGCCCGTGTTTGTGGATATTGATCCGGCAACAGGCAACATAAACCCCGACAAGATAGAGGCGGTCATCACGCCCAAGACTACTGCCATTATGCCTGTACATGTATACGGCAAACCTTGTGACACCCAGCGTATTCAGGAAATAGCCGACCAGTACGGTCTGAAGGTTATCTATGATGCCGCACATGCATTCGGCGTAGAGGTTGACGGCGGAAATATTCTCAATGCCGGTGACCTGAGCACGCTCAGCTTCCACGCCACAAAGGTTTACAATACTGTTGAAGGTGGCGCAATGGTAATGCACGATGAAAAGATGAAAAAACGCATCGACTACCTGAAGAATTTCGGTTTTGCCGGAGAGACGACCGTGGTGGGCCCCGGTATCAACAGCAAGATGGATGAGGTTCGTTCCGCGTACGGCTTGTTGAATCTGAAACAGGTTGATGCCGCCATAGAAGCGCGTCATCAGGTTGCTGTAAAATATAGTGAGGCTCTGTGTAACGTAGAAGGCATCACCTACTTCGACGACACGCCGGGCGTGAAACACAATTATTCCTATTTCCCCATATTCGTGGATGCAAAGAAATACGGCATGAGCCGTGACGAGCTTTATTTTAAGATGAAAGAACGGAATATACTTGGTCGCCGATACTTCTATCCGCTTATAAGCGATTTCACAACCTACAGAGGATTGGAAAGTGCAAGACCAGAGAACCTGCCTGAAGCGCATAAGATGGCTGATAGCGTGATTTGCTTGCCGATGCATCATGCACTAAGTGATAAGGATGTGCAGAGAGTTATTGATTGTGTAACAAAATAAAATGTTGCTATAATTAAGGTTTGGAGCGCCTTAGCTGATGTGAATGTCGTATATCACTATACAGAGAAAATAACCAAACAGTAAAAAGGCAGATGCTATTTACGTGTCTGTCTAAGATTAAAGAAAAGATGGACATGAAATCAACTTTCCTCAGATATTGTTTTTGGATAAACGATTGTTTAAAAGGTTCTCCAATACGACGACCTTATGTAGAAATCAAATGGATATGTGAACATGATGAAGAGACAACTCGAAAAGTGCGGTCAAGGAAACTGGATGAAATATTGGAATACGCGTGTTCTAACACATCCTTTTATGCTCGATACATAGGCAAAGGCATAAATCATTTTCCTGTGATGGATAAGGGGGCACTTATTGAAAATGCAGAGGCCATATCTGTACCATTAAGTAAAATTCCTAATCAAAAGGGGGAGGTGTATATTCAGAAAACGTCAGGTAGTACTGGAATCCCATTGGCTATTCCGCAAGACACTCAAAAGAGACAGCGGAGAATAGCAGATTTGAAATATTTCGGACAGTTGGTCGGGTACAAAACCCATGAGCCTTTGATACATTTGCGTATTTGGAATAAATGGCAAAAAAAAAACGCAAAAACAGATTAGCCGTGAGAATATCTTTCCATTTGATTGCAGTGATCTCAGCGATGAACGGCTACACGAATTGTGCGACCTTATAATCGGTACTAAGGCTGTAGCCATAAGAGCTTATGCTTCATGTCTTGATTTGTTGGCAAAGTTCGTCAAAAGGAATCCACATTATGTTTTCCAAAATCTTAAGATAGCATTTTCTACTTCTGAAATGTTGCACGATGACACAAGAGCAAATGTCAAGAGGTATTTAAAATGCGAAATAATATCGCAATACGCGGACGAGGAATGTGGCATAATTGCCCAAGAAAGAATACCGACTAAGGAAGACAACAATGTAATGTATCTTAATTATGCAGATTATTATATCGAGTTTTTGAAACTTGAAAGTGATGAGCCTGCAGAATTCGGAGATTTGGCTCGTATTGTTATTACGGATTTGCATAACCATGCTTTTCCAATCATTAGATATGATTGTGGTGATACTGGAGTGTTGATGCCACCTGATGAATACAGTAGAGGATATCCTGTATTAGGAAAATTATATGGGAGAAAAATGGATATGGTTTATACGACTTCAGGGCTACCTTTTTCACCAATGCTATTGGGTAGGACAGTGAAAAATTTCAATGTAATAAAACAATGGCAGTTTATACAAAAGGGAGAACGGAACTACGTCCTCAAAACTATTTTGGAAGAGGGAGGAAATGTGGAAGAACTTGGCTCTTTGTTAGACGAGTTGAAACATACTATTGGAATAGATGCCACGATTAGCATTGAAGTTGTGAACAATATCCCTCTTTTAAAATCGGGAAAAAGAAAGGTGGTTGTAAACGAATGGTGCAAATAAGATGGAACAAAAAAGTATCTATGTGTTGGGGGTAGGCCACAATACTATTGTAACGATTGATTTGGCAGAAAGTTGCAACTATACTATTGCAGGACTTTATCACTACCAAAATGAAAGGACGGGTGAGATGTATTTCGGTCACAGAATAATTGGCTGTAATGAAGAATTATTTACACAGGATTTACATGGGAAGAATTTTGCTATAAGTGTCGGTAACAATGATATTAGAGCAGAACTATTTAATAGAATTATAGAACGAGGAGGGAATGTTGTAACACTCATACATCCTACAGCCGTGGTTTCCAAATATTCAAAAATAGGGAACGGCGTATGCATCCATGCTCTCAGCGTTGTCGCTCCTGATACTGTTATCGGGGATGATTGTGTTGTTTCCCACAATGATTTGGTGACGCATGGTGTCCGTATGGGTAATCATTGTTTTATGGCAAGTAACATTATTCTTGGTGCTTATACTGTCATGCAAGATTATGCTTTCATTGGATCAGGTGCAACCGTTGTTTCAGCAAAGGCGAAAGAATTAGGGTGCCATTCTTTAATAGGTGCTGGTGCTGTCGTAATAAAACCAGTTCCAGACAATGCTGTAGTTGTAGGCAACCCTGCGAAAATATTAAATAAGAAAAATGGATAGGAAAATTACAATTTCTTTTTGCGGTGACATTCTTGTTGCTCACAAGATTCCACATTGTACAGAATTAGATAGTATATTAAAAATCCTACGGATGTATGATTTTTGTTTTGGAAATTTAGAAACCACTGTTCACAATAATGAAGGCACACCTGCCGCATTCCCGGGTGGTTGTTGGACAATGTGTCATCCTGATAGACTGGACGAACTGAAGGAGATAGGATTCAATATATTAAATACTGCAAATAACCATTCAATGGACTATGGTGAGGGCGGTTTACTTGCAACGTTAAAACATCTTGACGACCGAGGAATCCCCCATGCTGGAACCGGTAAAGATTTGCAGGCAGCTGCTGCCCCTGCGTATATCAATAAAAATGGTGTTAGAATAGCTTTGATCGGGGTGACAAGTTCTTTCCATGACTCCTATTTAGCTGGCCCTCGCGGAACTTCCATAATAGGTCGTCCTGGTGTTGCTCCATTACGACACAAAAGCATTTACGAATTGCCTTCCGAAGAATTCAAAGCATTAGAGAACATTGTAAAAAGAACTGGTATAAATAGTTATTATGCACAGGCAATAAAGGAAGGTTATTTGCCTATGTCAGAAAATCTCAAGATAGGATTTTATGAGTTTGTACGCGGAAAGAAGTTCAATGCTTCCACAATTCCTAACAAATCGGACATGGAACGAACATTAAATAGTATACGCTCAGCATCCTATTATGCCGATTTCATTGTAGTGAGTGTACATGGGCACCAATTTATGAGCAACGGTACAAAAGAGGATGTTCCGCACTTTTTAAGAACATTTTCTCATCACTGCATAGATGGTGGTGCAAATATCGTTGTGTGCCATGGTCCACATTTAGTTCGTGGCATAGAAAAATATAAAAATGGTGTTATCTTTCACGGTTTAGGTAACTTCATACTGCAACACGATATGCCTACTGAAGTACCTGCAGAAGCTTATTTAGCATCTAACATAAACGATTTCTCTAATATTAGTGTGGGAGAACTTATGATGGATATCAAAAGCAACTATGGACGTTGCGGATTAGTTACAGATGCAAAATGTTGGCAAAGTATTATTGCAGGCGTGACTTTCGAGAATGGGAAATTTGATATCAACTTATATCCGATAGAGTTGATGCTCAACGAGACGAAAGGGCTTCGAGGCTTTCCACGTATTTCTAAGGATATGACCGTAATAAAACGCATCGCGGATCTTTCAGATCGCTACGGGACAAAAATAGAATTAAGTAAAGACAATATAGGTATAGTGATTAAATCATAATAAAAATTGCAATGAAAGATTTCAAAAAAAGTAATATCTACTCGTTGGATTCATATACAATGTACGATTATGAGTTTAACGCTGAAGGCAATACAGTTCAGACCGGTTCAATAATTATTCCCAATAACAAGGAAGGGAAAAAGTTCCATGTCATGTATTTACTTCACGGGATGGGTAATAATAGAGAATGGCAAAATCATGGTATCCTTTCGATGATGGAAGAAGATGCTCAACGTAATGAAAAACAATATATAATCGTTTTGCCAAACATAATGGAAACAGGAAAGGAGGACTTTGATACCAAAATGAGATATTTTAGGAATTTTCATAAAGTCCTCATGGATGTATTAATCCCTTATTTTGAGGGGAGTAATGATGTGACATCAAACTTTGCTTATGGAGATTGGTCGCACAGAATTATTGCCGGTCTTTCACTTGGGGCTATGACCTCGCTTCATTGTGCGTGCAAAGTATATTGCGATAGTAATAAAACGGATGCCTTTTCGTTTGTTGCAGCCTATGCACCTAGTGAATTTCTTGCAAATGGCATCTTAAAAACGGTAGATAAGGGGTGGCTTAGCAATAAAATCTATGTTGTTACTGGGGATAAATCGAAAAACCGCACATGGCTAAGTTGTGGATTAGAAGATAGCTTGAAATACTATACTATGGCATATTTCAATCTGCTTCATGCACATGGAACTGTAGTAAACTATAATTGGAGTGAAAATGGGCATGATTGGAACTCATTCTCAAAACAACACAGAATGTTCTTGGATTACTTGGCAAAAAACATCTAAAAGAAACAACAATGGCTGAAGATTCTATAATGGTGACTGTGCGCTGTCTAGCATTCAATCATGCAAAATATATACGACAATGTTTGAATGGTTTTATAATGCAGAAAACCAATTTTGATTTTGAAGTAGTAGTTCATGATGACGCTTCATCAGATGGTACAGCTGAGATAATAAAAGAGTATGCAGATAAATACCCACGACTAATCAAGCCTATATTGGAAGAAGAGAACCAATATAGCAAGGGTGGCAACATTCTACATAATATCATGAATAGCCACACGAGAGGCAAATATATAGCTTTTTGTGAAGGCGATGATTATTGGACTGATCCTTTAAAATTGCAGAAGCAAGTGGACATACTTGAACAGCATCCTGAATATTCTATGGTTTATACGGGCTTTCAAACGGTGGATGAAGAAGGGAAAGCTATATTGAGACCTGATTATGAACGGTATATGAGGGTGTCTTTTACGGGAGATATATTCCCGTATTTGTTAAGATACGGGAATTTTGTTTTAACTGTTAGCATTTGCTTACGAAAGGAGCATTATATGGGGACTATTAGGGAAAACTCACCATGTTTCCTTGATTTCAACACGGTTATCGCCTCTTGCGCTAATAGTATGGCATATTATCTTCCTGAAAAAACATGTTGTTACCGCCAATCTCCAAATGGCATGATGATGACACGGGGAAAAGAAGTGTCACGAAAAACTCAGAAGATAAGAAAATATATAGTTGGTTTATATTTAGATGGAAAGATACAAAAACGCGGCTTTGTGCGACATAATATTATAAAGATAGACCTTTTAGTTTTTGCTTTTCACTTGTATAGAAATGGTGCAGACAAAGATTATATCAAATGGTTTTTTAAACGCGACAGATCTTTCTTGTTAATTGCTCCTATTGCAATAATTGTTGGTGTGATTAGAAAAATGAAGTAAATCAGGATATGACGCAACTATATTTAGTAATATTAAACGTTTTCCTGTATGGTATACTGATGCTTGTTTTAGTTAGGAAATATGGTTGGACAAATATGAGTACCGTATTGGCTTTATTTTATTTTACAAGTTCAATATTGTCATATTTGTATTATATTTTTCCTCTTTATCCAGTCACATATACAGGTATGTACGCGCATTTTTCATTAAACGGATGTGTTTATACGTTCATTTATTACGTTCTTATCATTACCGCCTTTCGCTCATTTAATCTGAAAAATATTAAAGAGATAAAGAATTGTAATGTTAGGATAATAAAATACATACAAGTTGGTTTTCTCCTTTTAATGGGGGGCTATGTTCTTATTGCCTTACCTTTTTCTATCAAATATTTCTTTTCTGGCGATCTTGCGTCTTTAAGAGATGAGACTTATGAAGAATCAACGGGTGGAACTGGTATGGGGTTTCGAGGATTAGTGCTTATATGGGCATACTTGGGTATGACACCTTTTGTAGTATTTGTCATATCAGTTGTCAATATATTACTATTTAAAAATAATCACAGGATTAATTATTACTGTATAGCATTATATGGGTTAGCAAAATTGGAACGCGTGTTTGGCACGATATCTCGAGCGACAATTATATTTACATTGGTTGAAATCTTAGTTGTTGCTATCGTCTTTTCAACGAGATTAGGCTATTGGAGGCAGAAAAAAAGCATTCTTGTTGTGGCTTTGATTTGCGTACCTTTCTTGTATAACATATTTACAAATATATCCACAAGTAGATTTGCTGATGATAAGCTTTCATCACAACTGGCTACACTTAGATATGCAGGTGAACCCTTTTTGAATTTCATAGGATTGATGTATCCAGAAATGAGAGAATATACTTATGGTTCATCGCAATTCACTATAATTAAAAAACATTTAGGCTTAGACTATGATGACGGGAAGAACAGGGAAGGAACGACTACATACAATACATTTCTGACAAAAAAGACTCATTATCAGCATCCTGCATATATCTTCTATGGCCTTATAGGAAGTTACTACAAAGAATGGGGATTCATGTTGACTATAATTATGGCATTAGCTTTTAATTTGTGGTTTAGACATTTATTTAAGAAAAAAAACATTGTAGGATATATGCCACTAATTACATTTTGTGTATTAGCTGCATACGTCGCAAAGGGGATATTCTTTCCGGAATACTCTGGCGCATCCCATAATATAATGTTTATATACCTCGTAGTATTCTTCTTTGCGTTTAGAAAATTTGGACATTCGATTAAAATACAAAAGTATTAATTAAATGAAAGCAAGAATTATTGCATACTACTTACCTCAGTACCACCCCATACCGGAGAATGACAGATATTGGGGTAAAGGATTTACAGAGTGGAGAAACGTAGGTAAGGCTAAACCATTGTTTCGAGGTCATAGTCAGCCTCGGGTACCAGCTGACCTGGGATATTACGACCTTCGTTTACCGGAAGTTCGGGAAGAGCAGGCCAAGTTAGCAAGAGAAGCTGGTATTGAGGGCTTCTGTTACTGGCACTATTGGTTTGGCAACGGTAAACAATTATTGGAAATGCCTTTCAATGAAGTATTATGCACTGGAAAACCTGATTTTCCATTTTGTTTGGGATGGGCAAACCATCATTGGACAAACAAGACATGGAGTGTCGGTGGTACTTTTCAGAAAGACTCCATGATTATGGAACAAACCTATCCAGGTATGGAAGAACATAAAATGCATTTCTATGCTTTGCTTCCTGCTTTCAAGGATCACCGTTATATTACAGTAGACGGAAAGCTTCTGTTTGTCATTTTCCGTCCCCTTGACATACCTAATAGCAAAGAATTCATAAAGCTATGGAATGAACTGGCTATAAAGGAAGGTTTGAAAGGATTCCATTTTGTTGGTGTGGAATCTAGCTTGGGCTTCTTCTCCAATAGCGGAGGTAAAAAATTCTATATGGGGAAAGATGTGACTATGAGAATTTTTCAGAGAGTTTTAGATAGCGGTTACGATGCTATTAATTCTCGCGGTATGAACCTGGCGCACATCCGATATGATTCCATGTTCAAGTATTATCTAAAGAAATTTTGCAAAAGAGTCTTCAAATGGCAAGGGATAATTAAATATGACTTTGAAAAAGTAAGTAAATTACTCTTTACTGAAGAAGATAAATGTAATAATGTATACCCAACCATTATCCCAAATTGGGATCGCACCCCCCGAAATGGCAAGAATGCTATTGTGTGGTATCATAATAGCCCTGAATATTTCAAGGAAGAGGTGAAAATAGCACTCAATATGATTAAAGATAAACCTAAAGAACATAAGATACTTTTTCTTATGTCTTGGAATGAATGGGGTGAGGGCAACTATATGGAGCCTGATATAGAATTTGGGAAAGGATATATCAAAGTTTTGCGGGAAGTAATCAAAGAGTAATGAAGACTAATTACTTAAATATTGGGTATGGGATTAAAGACGACATTAAAGAGTTTAATTATTAAATACAATTATATTGGGTGGCGAGTAGTGCAAATAAGAAAAAAATTAAATCATTTATCCAGTAAAAAGCACTTAATAGTCAATAGGGGGGATATAGAATAATTAAAAAAGGAAGAGGAAGTAATAATCATGTCATTATTGAAGATGGATGTTATTTAGACAATGTTGTAATACACATGATAGGTAATAACAATACGATAAAGTTTGGTAAAAATGTATATGTTGGACCGGGATGCAGTTTTTGGACAGAAGGTAACAACTGTAAGATTATAATTGGTGAAAATACTACTTTTACACAAAAAGTCCATTTTAATGCCCAAGAAAACAATTCAGAAATAATTTGTGGTAAAGATTGTATGTTCTCCAATACTATTATTATAGTCAGAACTAGTGACAGTCACGCAATCATTGACGAAGAAACGCATGAAAGATTAAATTTCTCAGGCAATGTCATTATAGGGGATCATGTTTGGGTTGCCCCAAGTACAACAATAATGAAAGGAGTGAACATAGGGGCAAATACGATTGTCGGTTCTCATACATTAGTAACAAAATCGATACCTTCAAATGTTCTATGCGTAGGAATGCCTGCAAAGGTTGTTAAAGAGAGAGTTTCTTGGTCAAGAGAAAATATAATATTCAAGGGAAAATAGATTATAGAACAAATTTAACAAATATGAACTCACCAAAAATCATTGCGGAAATTGGTTGCAATCACAAGGGTGACATGGCAATCGCGAAAGAGATGATTATGACCGCCGCTACTTATTGCAAAGTGGACGTGGTTAAGTTTCAGAAACGTTACAACAAAGAACTGTTGACACCTGAAGAGTACAATGCTCCGCATCCTCATCCGGAAAATTCATATGGGAAAACATACGGCGAACATCGGGAGTTTCTGGAGTTTAACCTTGACCAACACCGCCAGTTGCAGGAATGGTGCAACGAGTTTGGCATAGAGTATTCCACTTCGGTATGGGACATTACCTCGGCAAGAGAAATCTGCACGTTGCATCCCAATCTGATTAAAGTGCCTTCCGCTTGCAATTTGAACAAAGGTCTGTTGGAGTACCTGTGCGATAATTTTGGAGGTGAAATCCATCTGTCTTTCGGTATGACCACCCGTGACGAGGAAGAACGGATTATCCAGTTCTTCGAATCTAAAGGGCGCAACAAGGATTTGGTGATTTACGATTGCACATCGGGCTATCCCGTGCCGTTTGAAGACATTTGCCTGCTTGAAATCACCCGTCTGCGTGAGTTATATGCAGACAGAGTGAAATCCATCGGTTTTTCAGGTCACCACTTGGGGATAGCCGTAGACAGTGCCGCTGTAGCCCTTGGTGCGGAATGGATAGAACGCCATTATACGCTTGACCGAACATGGAAAGGCACAGACCATGCGGCTTCGCTTGAACCTGACGGAGTGCGCAAGCTGGCTCGCGACTGCCGTGCCGTGGCGAAAGCGTTGACTTACAAGAAAGAGGATATCCTTGATATTGAGAAAGTACAGAGAAACAAGCTAAAAAAGAACCAAGTGAAATGGTAATCGCATTTATACCGGTAAGGGGCGGTAGCAAGTCTATCCCCCTTAAAAATATCAAACCGTTCTGCGGCAAGCCTTTGGTTTGTTGGAATATTGAGGCATTGGAACAATGTAAGGAAGTGGACGAAATCATAGTAGCTACTGATTCGGATAAGATAGAAGAGACGGTAGTTTCACAAGCATATAAGAAAACGAAAGTGTACCACCGTTCAGCAGAGAATGCTTGTGACACTGCAAGTACGGAAAGTGTGATGTTGGAATACATCCGTTACACCCAACTTAATGAGGATGATATTTTTATGTTGGTGCAGGCTACATCCCCATTGACAGAAACGCTTCATTTCACGGAAGCATTGGATATGTATAGTAAAGGAGAATACGATTCCATTCTTACTTGTGTACGCAATTATCGTTTCTTTTGGAATGAGGACGGCACAAGCATGAACTACGATTATGAGAACCGCCCCCGCAGGCAGAACTTCTCGGGTATGCTGATGGAGAACGGTGCATTCTATATAAATAAGGTAGGGAATATCTTGGAATCGGGCAACCGCCTTAGCGGACATATCGGCATTTATGAAATGCCGGAATATACGGCTACGGAAATAGACGAACCGGACGACTGGATTGTATTAGAGAATCTGATGCGCAAGCACGTTTTGTCCAAGCGCAAGGAAGCAAGAAAGTCCATCAAACTTTTCCTGTGCGATGTAGACGGAACGTTGACAGACGGAGGCATGTATTATTCCGAAAACGGGGATGAATCGAAGAAATTCAACACCCGTGACGGCATGGGCTTCCAATTGCTTCGTGAAGCCGGAATAAAGACTGGTATCATTACATCGGAGGACACTAAGATAGTGGAAAACCGTGCGAAAAAGCTGAAAGTGGATTTCTTGTATCAAGGCAAGCGGAATGGCGGAAAACTGGCCGTAGCCAAAGAGGTATGCACTCAGCTTAGCATCACATTAGATGAAGTGGCCTACATCGGTGATGACATAAATTGTATCGAACTTTTGGAAGCTGTGGGAATAAAGGCTTGTCCAGCTGATGCTTGTGAAAGTGTTAAAGACATGTCTTGTATTCGTGTGATGAAAAATAAAGGCGGCAAAGGATGTGTTCGAGAATTTATTGAGGAGATTTTGAAATGAAAAACATTGTTTTTTATGTACATCGTACAGGACTTTTAGGTTATTTCGTTAATCCCATATGTTCTTTCTTGAAAGACAAATATGACATTACCGTGTTACATTTGGATAAGAGAAATGGATATTCATCCCATGGAAATGGTGATTACAAAACCATTGACTTGAGCGATTACTCGATTGATAAGATTCAACAAACACTCAAGAATTTGGCTCCTAAAGCCGTCATATTTTTAGGATTCATCTCCATATATGAGCTGTTAATGCTCAGAATCGCCACAGATTTGGGGCTAAAAACGATTTATTTAGAGCATGGAATTTATTCGAAAGAAACATCTTCTTTGCCATTAAATAAGATTGTCAATAAGTTTTGGGATACCATGTCAAAAAACCTGTTTTTTCTACGGCTATATAGGAATTTTATTCAGCTTTCTTCTAACCCTAAACAAGAAAAGCGACTATTCAAACAGTGTATAATAAGAAAGGACTATAGCGAGAGCAAATTCTCCAAAGCATTGTTCTTTTCTGATTATGGATATAGACAGATCAACAAGCTTTTTCAATATGATGAGCGTCATGTCGATTTTATCTGTTATCCTCTGACTTACGACAACGAGAGTTTCAAGGAACTTGATACCCTTGCACATATGCCATTGACAGAAAACAAGAATGCCATTTTGATTCATCAGCCGTTTATTTTGGACAGACTGGTAAATTGGGGGTATGAGGCAGAGAGAGGGTATTTTGTTAAAGTAGCAACAGAAATCGAGAAGTATGGCTATAAATTGACATTGCTTATACATCCACGGGAAAATGTAAAAAAGTATTGCAAAATGTATGAGGCATCCAATATAATTATAAAACAAAATATAAACAAAAAGGAGTATAAGGAATATTCTTTGGCCATAGGGTATTATAGTACAGCACTATTATATCCAGTGTTTTTACATATTCCTCTATTGATTATAGATTATGGAGATAAGGTAAAAGCTATAGATAGCACCTTTTACTCACTTAGTTGTAGTTTGCCAATTAAAGTGTCAGAGGAATCTATGCAAAAAAATGATGAATTTATAAAAGACTATGAGCCTGTTTAAATTTTCCTGTTTGAAATAAAAAGAGTGCTTCTTCTTTCC
>ERZ827496.2785-NODE-2785-length-16541-cov-13.927878_pt1 | contig 16541 bp, 12 predicted proteins | sample MGYA00519769_ERZ827496 | MGnify/ENA primary metagenome ERZ827496 (study PRJEB31778, sample SAMEA3449327) | human gut metagenome | biome: human gut; feature: human-associated habitat; material: faeces | place: United Kingdom | collected 2010/2012 ...
TATGATATTTTTGAAAATTTCCATTTATGCTCAATAAAAGCTAAAAAAGAAATTTGCCTTTAACCACAATCAAAATTAAAAAGACAAACCCTAATTTGTTATAGTGATTGAGGTTATCACAGACAAAATTAAAAATCAAAATTAAAAAATAAAAAACAAAAGTGGGCATTTTAATGCCCACTAATAAGTTATATTATCTTATTTATAATACTATAATTATCTTACCTTTAATACAATATTATCTTGTTCATAATACAATAATACTATAATTCTATAATACTAAAATACTGTAAGATTATTACTTCATAATACCGTTTTCGTACTTAGTGTTGATAATTTCGGCAACTGCAACTTCAAGGTCTTCTTCCTTAATTTTGCCGTTTTTAACTGCACTTGTAATTGTCTTTACTGCAGTTTCTAAGTCCTTTGGCATTAGGATAATCTGGTTGCCGTCATTAAAAGCAGTCAGAACATCCTTCTTAATGCTTTTGCTTTTTGCTAGGCTATCAGAAACCTGTAGCTGGTCTTTGTAAGTAAATGTTGTTTTTGAGCCATCCTTCATAATGAATAGAGGTGTTTTTGAGTAAGACTGAGTAGTGTCTATCATTTTGTTAAATGCCTTTTTACTTTCAACATTTTGAGGATAATAAACAATACCACCGACAGGGTATTTCTTTAACTGAGATTTTGTTGTTTCACCTGCAATTGTAGCTACATCAACACCGGTTAACTGTTCAGGTGTTACAACAAATAACTGACAAACCTTTTCGTTTAGAGACATTTTCTCAACATATTCTTCAGCTTTAATTACATTCTGACTAATAGGAGAAGTTGTTGTAGGTTCAGTAGTTGAAACAGTGGTAGTTGTTGTAGTTGTTGTACCGATAATAGTATCCTTAGCACTGTTAAATGCCTTTGACAGTTCACTTCTAAATACAAAACCACCAACTGCAAGAATTGCTACAATAAGGATAACTACAATTAAGATTACAAGTCCTTTGTGACTGTTATTTCCATGTTTTCCATTTGACATAAAATATCACCTCAAAAATATTTAATGCTTATTTGTGTAATAAGCAATCATTCCGTTTGTTATACCGTCAACCATTTTTTCTTGGAATTTTTTGTCTGACATTTTTCTGTCCTCTTCAGGATTAGTCATAAAACCAAGTTCAAGAAGAATTGAAGGAACAGTAGTAAAGTTAAAGCCTACTAAATCGTTTCTTTCAACAGTACCTCTGTCAGCAAGTACTGTAGACTTAATGTATTCCCTTTGAATAATTGACGCAATGTTTTTACTTTTTTCTGCTATTTTATTATTAATATGTTCTGCTGATGGGTATAGGGTAGATGCACCGTTAACTGATTGGTCATCAAGTCCATCGGCGTGAATTCTAAATGCCAAGTCAACCTTGTGCTTGTTGCCGTATTCTGCCCTTTGTACAAGGCTCATAGGTGTAGTTTTCTTAGTTCTAATCATAAACACATCAGCACCGAGATTTTGTAACTTTTTCTGCAACTTCAAAGCAATTTCAAGAGTTAAGTCACCCTCACGCTTTTTTGTTACAACACCGGTGCTACCTGTTGAACTGTTTTCGTAAGTTACCTCACTGTCACTTGCGCCTTTATACTTTGGTTCAACATAATTGCCACTACATCCGTGACCTGCATCAAGGAGAACCTTAAAACCGGAAAGTTTGCCTTTCTTTTTAGTTGGTTTGGTAGTTGAATTTTCGGTAGTTTTTTCAGTATTATGGGTAGTGGCAGTAACTGATTGTGAAGTAGCTTTTGACTGTTCTGTACTTTCGGTATTTTCAGAACTTTTTCCACATCCTGCAAAAGAAATGAGGAAAATTATCAGTAAAGAAAAGCTAATAATTCTTTTCATAAGATTACCTTACTTTGAGTCAAGAGAGATAATAGAGTTCATATAATACTCAGGAGTGATTTCTTCCAGCTTATCGGCAATTTCATCATTACCTTCAAATCTAAATAACATCATCTGAATATCAAAAAGCTCCTTGTTAACTGCAAAGCCTTTGCCTTGTTTAAAAGCAATAAGTGTTGCAATTCTGTTTGGTCTCATAATCTGTGACAGTCTGTAGTAGTCCTTGTTTTTTTCAAGGTTACGAATAACACCCATCTTTGGCATATAGTAAAAGTGTAGTCTGGCTCTTGTGCCGGTTCTTTTTGCTAAGCTCCAAATGTGTTTTTTCTGTCTGTCATATTTATTAGAAAATTTGTAAATAAACATATGTCGTGACTTCCTTCTAAAATATCTTTTCCATATATTTTTGTTTCGAGTTAGTGTTCTTGAAAACTGTTTGCAGGAAGTGTCTAGGAGAACAATGTTGTCCTTTTCTTCCTTTGGAATTTCATTTCGCCAATCATAGCTAAACAGTTTATCCAAGATAGAGTCTATCCTGGTAGAGATTGAAAAGTTCTTACCGTCAATCTCTACATTTTTTGTTTTTGCAAGTGGGTCATAAGAGAAAGTTTCAAGTGTTTCGTTAAAACCCTTAATAGAACAACGGGAAGTGATTTTCCCTGAATGGGCTAATGAAAGTTTTTCAAAAATATTTTTGGATGTTTTGTTTTTGCCTGTAAGTTTCATTATATTAACAATAGGTACCGGCAAAATGTACTTGAAACTTTCAACATTTACAAAACTGCAAAAGTGTTTTTCCCATCCATGTTCCAAAAATCTCAACTTGAAATGTTGAAACTTGGTGGTTTCTTCATTTCTAATAGGCAAAATCTCAACATATATACCGGACATAAAAGTGTTTGACTTTTGGTCTAGGGAAATATTTGTTGTTTCACTGTTGCAGTATCTTGCTGAATAATCCATATATTCAGGGTTATTGTACATAGAATCAAAGGTTCTTGTGTAAAGTCTTTCTTTGCTCATTGCTTTACATAGCTTTGTAAAGTCATCATTGTGCATTATTATTCTGGCACAATCATCTTCGATAGTGTGTTTTGTAATTGCACTTACTGCAGTTTTGCCGTATAGGGAATAGGAGATATTGTTTTTCTTGCAAATATCATCAAGTTCTTCAAGTAACTTTACTACATAAATACTTGCAGATTTATCATACATTACTATCACCGGGAGCAACTAGGTTGTGGTCTGTGTGCTGAGGACCATCAACAGTATTTCTAAATCTCTTGCCTAAAACAATAGGAGTTGTCTTAACCTCAGGGTCAGCATATGCACCTACTTCTTCAATAATGTCAATCATTGTTGTAAGGTCAATTTCTTCACCAACAAACATTTTGTCAATTAGAGAAACCTTGCTGTAGATTTTGCTGATTGTCTTACTGTCTTTGTATGGAGCTTTCCACTGTTCAAACATATTCTTACGCATAATTGCCTTTCTTTCTTCAGAGGCTTCTTCTTCTTTTCTTGTTTCAATATTTAGTTTGCGTAAGAAGTTAACTTGTTCTAAGTAGCTATCCAACTTTTCAAGGTCACTAAAGAATCTGTATTTTAAGATGCAAAGTGTCTTGTCGTTATCTGTGTTTTCTGTTGCCTTAATGTAGGACTCAATAGCTTTTTCGCTTTCACCCTTTTTGTAAAGAATATCACCAAGGATAAGGTCCTTAACACTTGAGTCCTGTAGCTTGTTAACCTTTTCTTCTAACTTTAGAAGTTCATCATAATTTTCACAAAGCAGTGAATTTAGGAATAACTTGTTTTCCTTTTCAACTGCAATAAAGAAAGAAGTAACCTTGTTAACTGTACTTTCGTATTTATCAGAGAGAAAACGGATTTTGTCTTTAAGAAATGCAAATAGTGAATATACCTTGTCGTTTTTGCCTTCCTTAATTACTAAGTCAACATACTTGTTGATTAGTTCTGTGTTTTCAGGTAGAACAGAAAGTGCTTTTTCTGCATCAAAAATTGTATTAATATTAGGAATATTCTCTGTAACAATATCCTGAATGTCAAGCTGAGTAAAACCATTTAGAGTGTTGTGAAATGCATCAATATATGAGTTAACAAGCTTTTCGCTTTTTCCACCACATTCAAGGTCAAGCTGATACTTTAGAAGATCACCGTCATCAGGATAAATCTTTAGACCTTGGTTAACAAGTCTGTTAAGGTCGTGGAAATATTTGTTCATTCCAAGTTTCATTAGAATGTAAATTCTTAGCTTAATAATACCGATTGAGTAAGGATATTTCTTGTATAAATACTCACTTTGTTCTTCGGCATCAACCAGCTTACCGATACTTGTGTTGTGTACTGCTTCTCTAAAGAAAAGAATATCTCTCTTTAGACCTAGCATAAATGGAGTTACAACTTTCTTCTGTTCAGTAACTGTAATGTATCTCATTGCCTTTGAGATGTTGTTTCTGTTAAACAGAGTAAGTACAATCTTGTCGGCAATTTCATCAGGTAGCTTTAGCAGTACAGGGTGACGGTACTTATAAACATCATTGTAGTTGTCACGACCAAAGTAGTCCTTACGGAACTGTAGTGCAATATAGTCTGAGAAAATTTCTTCAAGTGTAGCAAAGTCGTTGTTCTCATATGCTCTGTTAATATCGGCTTTGCAATTGTTATATTCGTCTCTAAAGCTCTTTGCCTTTGACTTTAGAGAAACTAAAATGTTAAAGTTCTTTACAACAAGCCATAGTGACATAAATGGCATAACAAAAGCTTTCTTGCGAAGAAAAGTTTTCATCTGCTTTTCAGGGTCAACAAAATGCTTAATTTCGTTTCTGATAACTTTGTAGTTAGTATCAAGTGAGAAGATAGCGTTGTGACCTGCTTGTTCGGTAGCAGGAGGTACAAACATCCATTCATCTTCATAGTGTTCTACAAGGTAGTCGCTGATATAGTCAGGTGCTTGACCCATAGTATCTTCAAAAAGAACCCAGTTCTTACTGTCACCAAAGATTTCTTTTCTGAATAACAGTGGTGTACCACCCCAACGAAGAACTACATAAGGACAATCCTCTTCTTTGTAGCTAAACATCTTCTTTTGTAGATTATCAAGAACCTTGTCTTTGCCCTGAAATCTCATTTTTAAACGGTAGAAACCGTATCTGAAGTGGTTGTAACCGAAACGATAGGAATAAACAATACAAGGGTTAATAAGGTCACTGTATAGTGTAATATCCTTTGTGTATTGTTTCCATGATTTGTTGTTGTCAGGTAGATAGTCATAACAGATAATGTCAATCATATCACCTGCTACATCATCAAAAAGTACCTGTGTTGAGTGTACAGCAGATGATGTTCTGTCTGTATATCTTGCAATAACATTGTGGAAGTTGTGGTTAAGTTCCTGACACTCCAAAATTCTGTCGTCAGGTAGTTCAGTCTTACAAACCTGAACAAACTTTTCCCAGTTGTTTCTTGTCATTGTAATATCCATATCGTCATCCCATGGGATAAAACCTCTGTGACGAATAGCACCGATTAGTGTACCACCGGCAAGCTGGTAGTCAATATTGTGCTTTCTACATAATTCATCTACTTCTTTATATAGAACATACAAATGTTTTTGTTTATCAGTCATCATAGCTTTTTATTTCCTTACATTTAATTTGAATTTGACCAGTTAATTTATAGAGAGTTTCTGCAATTTCCTTGTTAAAGGTACTGCTTTCATCAATAGAAAGGTCTTTTACAAAGTCATTTCTTTGCTGAATAGTTATCAGTCCAACTTTAGTGATTATTTCTAAGAAATTCAGAACACTTGGGTAGATACCCTTGATTCTGTCTGTGTAAAAATCATAAACAGATTTTTCATCACTTTTTTCTTTTTCGTTAATTTTTTTAGCACTGATTTTGCTATCAAAACTACTGTCATAAATATGTTCGGTTGAACTTGTAAGTTCTCTATAAATACAGTTTATTTCACCTAAAAAATCCTTTTTGATTACAATTGTTAAGTAAGGGTCTTTGTTCTCCTTAGCAACCTGAATCAGAATTTTGCTAGACTTTTGAAATTCTCCAATTTTTCTTAGCACATGGGATTTTAATATTAAACAGTATAAGTAATTAATGTCACCAATATCTATGTTCACCATATGACTGTCTATGTTGTCAAGTATCATAGACAGCTTGTTAAAGTCGGTACAGTTGATTATCTCTGCTGAAACACAGGTGATAAATTCATTTTTGCAAATTCCTTTAACAATGTTGTGATACCACTGTGATATTGTTCTTTCTGTTTTTGAAAAAATATTTTGAGCAAATTTTTCTTTGTATTTATATCTTAGGTTTACAAGATAATACACAAAGTCGTATTGCTTTTTAGCTTTTCTTTCTCTGCCTTCTGTTTGTTCTATTTCATTATTCATCAGCTGAAACTTCTTGTTGTATAACCTAAAGTCATCATTAAGAATAAGCAGAAGTCTGTCAAGAAAATCTATGTTATGGGTATCCTTAATAAGTGTATCAAGGTGCTTATCAAGGGTATACCTGATTTCTCTTTTTGTAATAATATTGTCTGTCTTAAAGTAAGCATCAATGTATCCTAAAATAGCTTTTTCTAGGTCATCATTTATCAAAAGCTCATTTTGATACTTTAGCAAATCACCATCATTAGGGAATATCTCAAGACCTAAGTTAATAAGACCTTTGATTTCTACTGTGTGGTCATCAGCAAAGAAACTCTTTAACAAACAGTATATTTTCAGTTTAATAAAAGAAATATTCTTAGGGTATTTCTTTAGCAGTTTATCAAGTAGGGTAATAGCTCTGTCAAATTTATTTTCATCAATGAGAACAAGGGCTTTTTTGTAGTGAAAAATATTTTCTTCAACTACCTTCATTACAATTGTTTTCTTGAAATGATATGAGTAAACTTGAATGAACCTTTTTGCCTTGTCAATTCTGCTGGTATGAAAAAGTGTAAGTACAACTGCCTCATAATATTCAGGGTCAATCTTAATCAGTAGTGGGTGATGGTAGCGATATATGTTGTCCAAATCCTTGCTGCCGATTAGCTTTTTACTGCTTTGATTTTTTATGTATTCAGAAAAAATCTCAGAAAGCTTGTTGTAGTTTTCTTCTTCAATAGCTTTTTCTATTTCATCATTTTTGCTACGCAAAAAGTTGTGGTCCTCAAGGCTTTTACCGATAAGTTCGATTTTACTTCTAAAGTCCTGAACCTTTAGTCCTTGCTTTTCTGTTAAAAAGTCAAAGTTCTTTTTGCTATTATACTTTTTGTCAAGTTCATCTTTGTCAATAAAGTTATATAGCTCTGACTTAATATTTTCATAAGTGGTTTTTTGGTTAAGGATAAGTGTATCATCTGTATTTTTAGGACTGTTCTGATACATCCATTCCTCACCATATATAATAGAAAGGTAAGAATAAGGATTTTCAAAAGTTCTGAACTTTCTACCTGCAATGGTTACTATAGAATTAAATGAACCTACAATTCTTTTTGGAATACATACAGGCAAGGAAGGTTCTCTAACCATATAAAAGTTGCAGTTGTAATTATTAAATTTTTCCAGGTTAGATTCCAAAGACTGAAGAATAGACTCTTTAGAAACTACTTTGCCTTTTGCTTTATTAAATAGATAAGAAAATTTGTTGTCTTCATACGGTATACTGTAGTTCTTGCTATTGTTAAGAAAGTCACAGTAAAGCCTTAACTTTTTGTAATAATGGTTAGCATCATTTTTGTGATTTCTAACATTATCCAAGCAATAAATGTCAATACCAATACCGGCTTTGTCACCGGTAATTAGGTTGTGCTTGTCAATTAAAGTTGTTTTTGTGTTTACATATCTGGCAAAAGAATTTGTACAAAACTCATTTGTTTCTCTACAATCTAAGAAACGATGGTTTGTTCTTTCACATTTTTTACTGCAAATTTCAATGAATTTGTAGTAGTCATTGCTTTTCATATAAACAGAGATAGTGTGGCTTTCCGGAAGCATAGAGTTAATGCTGATTGCTCCCAAAAGTGTGTCGCTACCAATACCGTAAGAAATATTGTGTTCTGTGCAAATATCAGCCATTTCAATAAGTAGCTGATACAAAATTTCTTGATGTTGTGTTAGCATTTTTTATATACTCCAAATAAGTGAATTTTAAAGTATTAATTAGAAATATTCGTAACCACCACTAATTTCAAGTAATGTACCGTTGATAAAGTCATTGGTCATTGTGTCATATACAAGTTTTGCAACTTCATCAGGTTGTGCAAAACGGTGAAGGTTAATCTTTCTGTTGATTCTGTCGTAGCTTTCCTGTGAACGACCCTTCTGCCAAGGTGTTTCAACAAATGATGGTGCAATAGCGTTGATAGAAACATTCTGACCATCAAATTCCTTAAGTAAGCACTTTGCCAGGTGATGAACACCTGCCTTTGAAACAGAATATACTAGGGAAGAACTGTATGAAAGTTTACCACATAGTGAACCCATAAAGATAATCTTGCCACCGTTATTAAAGTGTGGCTTAAACTTCTGTACCATAAATGTAGGAACAGAAAGGTTTGTTCTTAGGATTGTGTCCCATAGTTCATAGTCGTAATCTTCAAACTTCTTGTATGTGCCGATAGCAGTGTTACATACAAGCCAGTCGATTTTGTCAGATACCTTTAGTACATCATTAACAAAACCTTCCATACCTTCATATGTTGACATATCGGCATAAATGAAAGTAACCTTTTCTTTATCAGTATCGGAAAGTTCATTTGACATTTCTTCCATCTGATTTTTGTCGAAATAATTTATAATTAGCTTGTCGTTTTTATCTGTTGATTCTTTTAGTAATTTCTTTGCAATAGCCTTGCCGATGCCTGAAGTAGCACTGGTAACAATCATTGTTTTTGCCATAATTATACCTCAAATATAAATTTAGTTATTTTTATAAAAACTGTGTAATAATCAGCTGATTACCGGGCTAAAAATACACATACTCTAACTAGTTTATTTTATCATTTGGTATATTATAAGTCAACAATATTTAGGGTTACAAATTACTTACAATATAAAAAAATAGCTGCCACTTTCGTGACAGCTAAATTGAAGGAAAATACTACCGGTTATTTAATTAGTTATGTGTATCGGAATAAGTTAGGTGGTTAAGGTTGTTCTGAATTTTGTCAACAGTTTCAAGGAACTTCTTGAAATCTTCTTCAGAAACATCTTCAGTAACCTTGTCTGTTAGAACATCAAGTGTTTCCATTTCTTTCTGTACTAGAGGAATTGTTGAGTCAACAAGCTTTAGTCTAACCATTCTTCTGTCATTTTCATCAGAGATAGTCTGTAGGTAACCGTCCTTACGAAGCTTTTCAACTTCTCTTGAAACAAGACCCTTAGAAACATAAATGTTAGTTGCAATGTTGCTGATTGTGTCATCACTAGGGTTTACATAAAGACTAGTAAGGATAGCCATACCTGTAGGTGAGATAACCTCATCATTAACTAGGCTTGTCTGTGCACAGTTACGGTAGTTGTTTGTGATAGCCTTGCATAGCTTGTTTAGGATGATTGTGTTGTTGTATAGTTCGTTACCCATAGTAAAAACTCCTTTTAATTTTAAATTTATATATCTTATATTTTTGCATTTATTTATTTTAAAAATGGAATAATTTAATTTGCACAATTATATTTTACATATATTTTCTGCAATGTCAACACTTTTTGCGCATTTTTTCTACTTTTTGAAAAAAATATTGTGAAAACTTTGTCAATTCACTTGCTAATGATTGCTTTTGACTGAATTTATTAATAAATTATGAACTATGAATGAAAAATGCAAAAACAATTTGGTTTTTCCACTTTATTTATTCATAATTTGATGGTATAATGTTAATAGTTTATTTACAACAAGGAGTGTTTTATTGTGATTTTTGATTATAATAATATGGAAACAACAGTTATCAAGAACTTCAAAGGTGGAGAAAAAGAAATTTCTGCTCAAATGTTTGACGATGAGCATGGCAAGATTATGAAAGCTGTCCTAAAGCCAGGTGCATCTATCGGCTACCATAAGCATGAAGGTAATGGGGAAATTGTTTATGCTATTAGTGGTAATGCTAAAGTCCTTTATAACGACGGAGAAGAATCTTTTTCTGCCGGTCAGTGTCATTATTGCCCTAACGGTAATAGCCATAGTATCATCAATACAGGTGATGAGGATTTCGTTATGTTCTGTGTTGTTTCTGTACAGAAGTGATTTTTGTTTTTACCTTGATTACTGAAAATCAGCTTTAGTAATAAAGTATTATTAGGTAAATGATTAAGAAAAAGCAGTTTGTGATTTAATTTTCACAAACTGCTTTCTTTATATGTATTCTTTTTTCTTTAAATTTGTTTTAGATTAAAATAGTTGTATAAATTAGTTTTTTAATTTTTATTGTGGGTTAAGGTTAGTTAGATAAATTAGGGTTTGTCTTTTTAATTTTGATTGTGGTTAAAGGCAAATTTTTAGTGAGAATATATACCATAAAATCATATGAAACTATGACTCACAGGTGTAGGGGACATCATTGATGTCCCGTTTGAAAATTAACCTTTCTATTTGTATTTTGTCCTTTGTAGATATTATAAATTTATAGTCTGCAAATAGGTCAATAATCTCATAAGTATCACACTTTCATTACGGGCGAACATCGTGTATAGTGTAGTAACATAGTTTACAAATCGTCCAAGGACATGGTTTACAGTTTTAGTATAATAGAAGCATCAAATATCAGGAGATGATAAGATGCCTTGGAGGTATAAAACTGTGAATCAAATAAGAGAAGAATTTGTAAGAAGAGTACTCAGTAATGAAAAGAGTAAAAGTGCTTTATGCCGTGAGTATGGTATAAGCAGACCTACTGCTGATAAGTGGATAAAGCGATATTTAAGTGGAGAACCGCTTGATAATAGAAGCAAGAAACCGTTTAAAACAGCAAACAGGATAAGTGAAGATATTGAAAGATTGATAGTAAATCAAAGAAAAAAAGAACCGGCACTTGGGGCAATAAAAATTCATAAAATATTGTCAGATGAAGGATATGAAAATTTACCATCTGTAAGTACTATTAATAATGTTTTGCACAGAAATGGATTAATTACAAAAGAAGCAAGTATATCAGCAACACCTTACAAGCATTTTGCAAAAGACAATCCAAATGATATGTGGCAAGCTGATTTTAAAGGAAATTACCTTTTAAAAGATGGTGTTCGTTGTCATCCACTTTCAATAATAGATGATTGTAGTCGATATTGTTTATGTGCAGATGTAAAATATAATGAAAAGCTGAATAGTACATATGCTAGTTTTGAATCCACTTTTAAGCAATATGGGTTACCAAAAATACTGTTATGTGATAATGGAACACCTTGGGGAGCAAGTCAAAGTACATCCATAACAAAATTTGAAGTAAAACTAATGGAATTAGGTATTTTAACACTTCATATTCGTCCGTTAAGACCACAAACACAAGGAAAAATAGAAAGATTTAATCGTTCATTTAAAGAAGAAAGATTACGGTATTACATACCGAATAACATGGAAGAAGCTCAAGAACAAAGACTTGAGTATATGGAATTTTACAATAATAAGAGACCTCATTTTGCACTGGATCTTGATAAGCCGTCAGAACACTATGAGCATAGTAAAAGAAAATATCCTGAGAAAATCTCAGGATGGGACTATCCATATGGAACAGAAGTGCTAAAAGTAAAAAGCAGTGGATACATAAGATATAAAGGACAAGGGTATTTTCTTAGTGAAGGTCTATCAAACAAACAAGTAGGTATCGTTCCATCTAAACAAGATGGAATATTGAATATTATATTTAGACAGTTTAGAGTAGCTAAATTGGATCTAGACAATCATACAATTATAGCAAGAAGAGTATATAAATTACATAACGATCCTAGAGCAAAAGTGTAAACGATGTCCTTGTATAGTTTGTAAACTTTGTTACTCTTGACACGATGTTCGCCCCTACACCTGTAAGCCATAATATGATATAAAAATCGGTACTGTTTATGCTACAAAATATTGTTGTATTATGAATTATACAACCAGATAATTTACAGTTTATACAAGGACATAGTATACACTTTTATATAATTTGCAATATCCCCACAAACCCCAATTTGTATAGCACAATAAAATAAAAATAAACCTTACTCCAAAATACTCTCAGGTACTGTTTCAGCCATAACTTTATAGGCGATTTCTGATGGGTGTAGATGGTCACCACTATCATAACCATTCTTAAAGGCAGAATGATTATTTTCATCACGAAGTGCTTTATCAAAGTCAACAACACCGTCAAATTTATCTGTGGTTCTTATCCACTCATTAACTTCATTTCTTAGCTTTTCTCTAAAGTCAGCACAGGTTCTCCAACCCTCAATAGGTAGAAGTGTGCCACCGTAAACCTTTAAGCCAAGGTTCCTTGCAATTTTAATGTATTCCTCAATACCGGCAATCATTTCTTCAGCAGTAGGTAGGTCACTCCAAGGTCTGAACACATTGTTCTCAACACCAACAGGGTGAATAATATCGTTAATACCATGCTGAATAATAACAGTGTCAGCACCTGATACGGAAGAAATTTCTCTTTCAAAACGGTTACTGCCTTTTAGTCCGTAACTGTCGTATTGAATACACTCATATTGTCTTAGAATTCTTGTGCCACATACTGCTCTCCTAACAATTGCAGTATCTTTATAGTTTTCAAAACATTTTTCTGCCAAATAATCAGGCCAAGACTGTGCAGTAATTGAGTCACCGTAGCAAATAACAGTTTTGTTCTTTTCTTCTGTCAAAACTTCAACATTGTTTAAGAAGTAGAACCAGTTTGTGCTTTTCATTTTTTCAACCGGTAATACCTTTTCATTAATATTGTTTCCAAGTGCATAATAACCCTTAGATAATGGTCCTGTAACAAGTACTGCCGATCTTGTTTCTGTAAAGTCTTTTAAGTAGAAACTAACAGAAATATATTCATCACTGTTAATATTGAAAGGAATTTCATCACTTTTGATTTCAATACCTTTTTCAATAGTAACACTTTCTTTGCCTTTAAATGTAATAGCAGTTGTGTCGCTTAGCAAGTTACCTTTCTCATCACTTTTTGCTACAGTAGCACTTGTGATTGTGATGCTTTCTGTACCACAAAAGTTAGAAAAACCAAATCTAAGTTTGCTGCCATTAAATGCTGATTTAATAGGATAACGAAGTGTTATATCCTTAGTGTAGTTCTCTACCTGACGAGTGATAATAGAAGTGGCATTAGCCCAAGTTGATACCCATTTTGTATTTTCCATTTTTCTTTCTCCTCAAAAATTCTATATATTAGGATATAACAAAAAAGTAGATATGTCAAAATTAATTGCACTTTTTAGAATAATATTGTAAAATAAAGGTTAAAGAAATGGAGAGGTGACAAAATGTCTGTATTATCAGCTTATGATTTAAGTATGTCTTTTATAGAGAGAAAGCTGTTTGACAGTATTACTTTTACTGTAGAAGAAAAAGACAAAATAGGCTTTATCGGTGCAAACGGTAGTGGCAAAACCACATTGTTTAAAATTTTAACAGGACAACTTTCACCGGATACCGGCACAGTTACTGTTAGCAAAAATACTACTGTAGGTTATATGGAACAACACGCTTGTACCAGCTTAAACAGAACAGTTTATGAGGAGTTGCTTTCTGTCTTTCAACCATTAATAGATATGGAAAAGGAGCTTGAAGAACTTCCTAAACAAATAGAAATGCAAACTGATGATATACATTCTTTAATAGAAAAGCAGGATTTGTTACTTCAAAAGTTTCAGGATAATGGTGGCTTAACTTATAAAAGCAGAACAAGAAGTTCCCTTATAGGTTTAGGTTTTACGGAAGAGGATTTCACTATGGAAGTTTCTAAACTTTCAGGTGGACAAAAAAGTAAACTTAGCCTTGCAAAGCTACTGCTTTCAGGTGCTAATATTCTTCTACTTGATGAACCTACCAACCACCTTGACATTAATGCAGTATCTTGGCTTGAAAACTTTTTGAAAGATTTTGATGGTAGTGTTATTATCATCAGCCATGACAGATACTTCCTTGATGCAGTTACAAACAGAACAATGGAACTTTATTGTAATCACTTAATTATGTATAAGGGCAACTACTCAGCCTTTATGGATAAGAAGGAAAAGGACCAAGAAAGTATCCGTAATAAATATGAAAACGATTTAAAAGAAATTAAGCGACTTGAGGGTATTATTCAGCAACAGATTGAATGGTCACAAGAGCGTAACTATATTACTGCTGCCAGTAAGCAGAAAGAAATTGACAGAATAAAAGCACAACTAGTGCCACCGGAAGAAGAAAATCACGACTTAAGATTTAAGTTCCATGTAAATGAGGAAAGTGGCAACGATGTTGTAATGTGCAAGGACCTTGAAAAATCTTTTGGCAATAATCATCTTTTCAGCAACCTTTCATTCCATATCAGAAAAGGTGAAAAGGTTGTCATTATGGGTGGCAACGGTATTGGCAAAACAACTTTATTTAAAATGTTATTGGGCAAAGAAATGCCTGATAGTGGTTATATTGACTATGGTACAGGTGTAAAGATTGGTTATTTTGATCAAATGCAAGGTAATCTAAACTTAGAGAATGATGCCTATACTGAGGTTTACGATACTTTCCCTAATATGACAGAAACTGAAGTTAGAACTGCTTTAGGCAGATTTCGCTTTAGAGGTGACGAAGTATTTAAAAAGTTAAAGCTAATGTCCGGTGGTGAAAGGGCAAGAGTTAACTTGCTAAAACTTATGTTAAGTGGAGATAACTTTTTGTTACTTGACGAACCTACTAACCACTTAGATACATTTTCAAGGGAAAGTCTTGAAAAAACTTTAAATGAGTATGAAGGCACTTTACTTGTAATCAGCCACGATAGATACTTTGTAAATAAAATTGCCGACAGAATTTTGTATATGACAGACAAAGGCTTTGTTGAGTATCTTGGAAACTATGATTACTTTATAGAAAGAACAAAGGACAATCCTGTTGATACACCTGAACTAAAGGTTAGAAACGATAAACCAAAGGTCAATGACTATAAAAAGGAAAAAGAAGAAAGAGCAAAGATTCGTAAAAAGCAAAACGACATTAAGAAAATTCAAGCATTAATTGAAAAGCTTGATGAAGAAATTGCCCAAACAGAAAGTATGTTAGCTGATGAAAGCATCACTTCGGATTATGAAAAACTTATGGAATATACGGAAAAGCTAAATGAACTTCAAACTTCCCAAGAAGATGCATTTGCAAAATGGGAAGAACTTGAGAATAGCTAATCTTTTTATTTGATAGGGGGTGTGGAGATGAACTTACTCCACTTAAAATATGCAATAGAAATTGAGAAAACTCAGTCTATCAACAAGGCTGCAGAAAATTTATATATGGGTCAACCTAACCTTTCAAGAGCAATTAAAGAACTTGAAAGGTCAATGGGTGTAAAGATTTTTCAAAGAACCTCCAAGGGTATGATTCCAACTCCTGAGGGTATTGAATTTCTAGGTTATGCAAAGAAAATTCTTGCACAAGTTGATCAGGTGGAAAATCTTTTTTCTAAGAATAAGAGAAACACTCAGAAGTTTTCAATTTCTGTTCCAAGGTCAAGCTACATTTCATCAGCATTTGTAAATTTTTGTAGTAAAATTGATGAAGATAAAAGAGCAGAGATTTATTATCAAGAAACCAACAACCAACAAGCAATTCGCAATATATTGGAAAATGACTTTAAAATGGGTATTGTACGATATGATGTGAATTATGAAGAAACATTTAAAAAGTACCTTGAAGAAAAGAAACTAGAGGCAAAGGACATTTTCCAATTTAAGTACAATATTGTTGTGTCAAAGAATGACCCATTAGCATTAAAAAGTAGTGTCACAACAGAAGATTTAAGCAATTATATTATTATAAGCCATGCCGATCCATATGTGCCGTCATTACCGGCACATGATTTGCAGAAAGAAGATATGGGTTATAATAACGAAAGACATATCTTTGTTTATGAAAGAGCAAGTCAGCTTGAGCTGTTAAGTAAAGTGAAAAGCACTTGTATGTTTGTATCTCCAATGCCAAAGTATTTGCTTAATATTTATGGCTTAAAAGAAATAAAATGCAGTGACAAAGTGGGAATGTACAAGGATGTGCTGATTTATCGAAAAAAACAAAAATTGGATTCTTTCGATGAATTGTTTATAAATCAGCTTGAAAATTCTATTAAGGAACATTAAAACTAAATAATAACCAAGAAATTGCCTATATTTTTCACGAAATATAGGCAATTATTAAGTTATATCATTTTTGATATATTGTTATGCATATTTTAGATTTTACTTGTATGATTAAATGTGTTAAAATTTTAACAAACCGTAGGAAAACTACGGATGTATTTAAGAATTAAGGAGATTCAGTTATGGCTAAGAATAGCAAGAACAATGCTAAAGCAACAGAAGAAAAAGCTGTTGTAACAGAAGTAAAAGATAGCAATATTGTAGATTCAGTAGAAGCACTAGAAGCAAAACTAGCACAGGTTAGAGAA
>ERZ827496.2794-NODE-2794-length-16524-cov-30.585767_pt1 | contig 16524 bp, 17 predicted proteins | sample MGYA00519769_ERZ827496 | MGnify/ENA primary metagenome ERZ827496 (study PRJEB31778, sample SAMEA3449327) | human gut metagenome | biome: human gut; feature: human-associated habitat; material: faeces | place: United Kingdom | collected 2010/2012 ...
GCGAAGCAGCGGAGAGCATCGAAGATGCGCTTTTGCGAATGGCGCGGGTGAACTGTAACAAATATTCTGCGCAGAATTACACTGCGGTAGAATCAGGCGTAGTTAAAACACGAACCGGCATCGGGCACTTTGCCTGCTGCCGGTTCGTGTTGTGACGGCGGGAAAACAGTGCATGGACGCATAGGACAAAAGCTGTGGCACAGAGCCGTTTTGGAAGAACAGGAAGATGGAGGCAGTATGACGCAGGAAAAGCAGGTTCCGGAAACAGAGGTTTGCTATGGAAAGATTTACCGTCCGGAAAGAGCGGTAAAGATTATCAAAAAGGACGGGAGCAGATGCAGAGGTGATTTTACACTGCGGCGACTATGAGACGGACGAAGAACTCTGATAGAAAAATAACCGACTGCAGGCGTACAGAAAAGGTGCGCAGGCGAGACAGCAGGAGAAGAATATGAAAAGAATTGCAGCATTTGAAAAGGTGAGCTTTGCACAGTACGAAAAGGATTTCGCGGACGCGTTCCCAGGCCATGAAACGGCGGAAATTCGTGCAATTTATGATGATATTACAAAACCCAAACGGGCGACAGCGGGAAGCGCAGGCTATGACTTTTCTGCGCCGGTGGCGTTTGTGTTAAAGCCGGGCGAGACGATTAAAATCCCGACCGGAATCCGTGCGCGGATGGACGAGGACTGGGTGCTGTGCCTGTTTCCCAGAAGCGGACAGGGCTTTAAGTACCGTTTGCAGCTGAATAATACCGTCGGAATTATCGACAGCGATTACTATAATTCCGACAATGAAGGACATATCATGGCGAAGCTGACGAACGACTCAAACGAGGGCAAGGTGCTCGAAATCCATCCGGGCGAGGGCTTTTTGCAGGGGATTTTCATGCCGTATGGCATCACGGAGGATGACGAGGCGGACGGAGTCCGCAATGGCGGATTTGGAAGCACGGACAGACGCTGAGAAACGGGGAACGTATGAAAAAGCGAATTTTATTGCTGACAACCGGCGGGACGATCGCCTCACAGGATGGCGGGAACGGTCTGGCACCGGTGCTGTCCTCCGACGATTTTTTGGATTATATGAAAGAATTTGAAGATGTCTGCGAGTTAGTTCCATACGAGGTCTGCAGCATTGATTCGACGAATATGGAAGCCTCGTGGTGGTTGAAGCTGGCGGGACTGATTCAGAAAAACTATACGTTATACGACGCGTTTCTGATCTGCCACGGGACGGATACGATGGCGTATACGGCTGCGGCGCTTTCCTATCTGATTCAGAATTCTGTCAAGCCGATTGTCCTGACCGGTGCGCAGAAATCGATTCTGCAGGAAATCACCGACGCACGGAAAAATCTGCACGACAGCATCCGGTGCGCACTTGACGACCGAAGCCGGGACGTTATGCTGGTGTTTGACGGCAAAATTATTGCGGGAACGCGGGCGAAAAAGACGGCGACCTTCAGCTATAATGCATTTTCCAGCATCAATTTTCCGGTGCTTGGGCAGATTCACGACAACACGGTGGTCTATTATATCCAGAAGGATATCTGCGGTCCGGTGCGTTTCTTTAACCGGATGGATCGGAAGGTGTTTTTGTTAAAACTGACACCGGGGATGTCCACGGAGATCATTCCGCATATTTTGAGCGTGTATGACTGTATTATTATTGAAGGATTCGGCGTCGGTGGATTGCCGGATCGTCTGCGTCAGGCGCTTTTGGAGGAAATGCAGCATTACAAGGCGCATGAAAAGATCCTGATCATGGCGACGCAGGTGACGTATGAGGGCAGCAGCATGGACACCTATGTGGTGGGGCGCGCAGCGCGGGAGCAGCTGCCGTTTCTGGAAACCTACGACATGACGCTGGAAGCGGTGCTTGCGAAGATCATGTGGATTCTGGGTCTGCACATGGAAGACCGAAAGGAAATCGAGCGTCTCTTTTACAAAAAGATCAATTACGATCTGTTTCGAAACGAGTAAACCGTTTGGATAAAACTGTATGCGGGATGGAGATTAAAATGGAGAAGAAGCGGACGAGGAGAATGAAAATGGCGATGCTCTGTTATGTGCTGGCGGCACTGTGTCTGGTATATTGTGTTGGCGTGGTTGCAACCAAGGCTGCCGGAACGAAATTTTACCTGATCTGGCTGGCAGGGACGGCACTGTTTGGTCTGTTCGGCTTTTTTGTACAAAAAGGGCTCTGGATGCGTTTGCCAATCGGACTGCGGGCGGGAATCGGCGTGCTTGCAGGCGTGGGGATTGCCTGTCTATGCGGTCTGTTGGTCCTGATTGGCAGCACATTTTCTGCAAAAGGGGAGCAGCGCCTTTCCTATCTTATTGTGTTGGGTGCACAGATGAAGCCGAACGGGCCCAGTGTCGTTCTGGAAAAGCGGCTGCGTCGGGCATATACCTATCTGACGGAAAATCCGGAGACGCTCTGCGTACTGTCCGGCGGGCAGGGCAGCAACGAGCCGGTCAGTGAGGCACAGGGTATGTATGAGGATCTGGTAAAAAAAGGAATTGACCCCAAACGGCTGATTTTAGAAGACCAGTCCACCAACACCGTAGAAAATCTGCGCTTTTCCAGAAAGCTGATTCCGCAGGAGGTTCAGAAGGTCGGCATTGTGACAAGCAATTTTCATGTTTACAGAAGCCTGCGGCTGGCAAAACAGCAGGGCTTTTTAGATCCGGTCGGGATTTCTGCGGATTCCGGTGTTTATTTTCTGCCCAATAATGTGCTGCGGGAATGTTTTGGTATCGTGAAGGACAGACTATATGGCAACCTGAAATTTTTTTAAAAATTTTCAAACTATGTGAAACCGGACGGCAGCTGTCTGCGTGTATGTAGATAGCAGGGCACAAAAGAATCCTGCGGCAGGACGATTTCCTGCCGGAAGGGTTGAAAAACTGTCGATTTTACAACACCATATAGGAAGGAATTTTCGGATATGAGAAAAAAACAGATGCTTGCACTTTTTATGAGCCTGAGCCTGCTGGCACAGGGTATGTTATTTAGCGGCTGCGGACAAAAGAGTATCGGGGAAGAGCCTGCACAGACCCGGACGGAAACGGAAGGAGCGCAGTCTATGGAGACATCCGATTCAAAAAAACAGGATCAGACGTCTGAAACGGATGAAAAAAATCAGACGGCTGCAGATAAGACACAGGATCAGGATGTTGCGCGGGATGAGGAAAACGGCTTTGCACTGCGTTTTACGGAGGCTTTGCTGAAGCAGAAAAAAGAGGGAGAAAACCTGATCGCATCCCCGTATTCCGCATGGCTGCCCCTGGCGGCGCTGGTAAACGGCTGCAGCGGGGCAACACAGGAACAGCTGTTAAAAGTGATCGGCGAAGCCGGAATCGACACTGAAACGTTAAATCAGACGGTAAAGGCGGTCAATGCCGGGCTTTCCCAGGAGGAACGCAGAAAAAGCTACGAAGAATATGGAGAAACGTTTGAAAGCCCACTGAAAATCGCAAATGCATTGTTTGTTCAAAAGGATGCAGCGGTAAATCAGACGTTTGAACAGCTGTTTTCGGACAATTACGATGGAAAACTCTTTTCTGTTGACTTTTCGGATTCCTCTGCAGCAAATGCCATCAACAGCTGGGCTTCAGAGAAGACCGATGGAAAGATTGTAGAGATTGTGGACTCCTTCGATGCGGATACGGTAGCGGCGATTGCGAATGCATTGTATTTTTCGGACAGCTGGAGCAGCCCGTTTTTGGAAGAAAATACGACGGACGGCACGTTCCACGGCGCAAAGCAGGACGAGAATGCAGAGTTTATGAATCAGAAGCTAAGCGACGGCATTTATTATGAGGACGAGACGATGCAGGCTATCGTGCTCTGGACGATGAACGGAGGGCAGATGGTACTGTGCCTGCCCAAAGACGGCTATAGTGCGGAAGAGGTACTGCAGAGCCTGACGACAGAAAAGCTGCAGAAAATCAGCGGAGCGGATTACCGCTGCGTACAGCTTTCTTTGCCCAAGTTTAAGCTGGAAAGCAATGTATTCTCGATCAAAGAGGCTCTGGAAGCCATGGGGATTCCGCTGATGCAGGCAACAGACGCTGCACTGACAGAGGTTCTGGATAACGAGGCTCTCTATATTTCGAGTGCACTGCAGAGTGCAATGGTTGAGGTGGACGAAAACGGACTGACAGCTGCCGCAGTTACCGTGATGGGACTGGAAAAAATGGCGCTGATGCCCGAAACCGATCCGATAGAGCTTACCTTTGACAGCCCGTTCGCGTTTGTTTTAACCGGAAACGGCGAAGACGCAGGCGATCAAATCCTCTTTACGGGTGTGGTGAACCACTTATAAGGCGTAGCAGAGGTTGAAACAAAGCACAGGCTGGTACAATAACATTTTTTCATCAGAATAAGGAATAAAAAAGCCCGGATTTTTCAGATGCTGTCATGGCAGGGAAAATCCGGGCTTTCGGCTGTATTGACTTTAATGAAGGAAAATAATATAATGATAACATCGACAAGTCCCGTTTGACAGGGTTCCATTTTATAGAAAAGAGAAGAAAAAGAGGCATAGAAAAATGAAAAAACTGGAAGAATATGTAAGAAGTATACCGGATTTCCCGCAGGAGGGAATTATTTTCAGAGATGTTACGAGCGTGCTGGAGGATGCTGACGGCATGCACCTTGCAATCGATACCATGCAGGATCTGGTAAAGGATCTGGAGTTTGACGTAGTCGTAGGCGCAGAGTCCAGAGGCTTTATTTTCGGTGCACCCATCGCATATAACCTGCATAAGCCCTTTGCACTGATCCGCAAAAAGGGCAAGCTGCCCTGTGAAACCGTGTCTCAGGAATATTCTCTGGAATACGGCACGGCAGTGATCGAAATGCACAAGACCTCTATTAAACCCGGACAGAAAGTGCTGATCGTAGATGACCTGATCGCAACCGGCGGCACGACTCAGGCGATGATCTCCTTGGTAGAGAGACTGGGCGGCGAGGTTGCAGGCGTGTTGGTTTTGATCGAGCTGGCAGGGCTGAAGGGAAGAGAAGCAATTGCAGGATATCGTCTGGATTCCGCAATTGTATATGAAGGCAAATAATTGATTTTCGAAAAAGAGTTACGACGTAACTCTTTTTTGGCAGAAACTGATAAAACTGGACGATGGTAAGGTGTGCGGAAGATGGATAGAACGGAAGACAGATCAAAAGAGCCGAAAACCAAGCTGGTGCTGGATGACGGACGAATTGAGAGCATTCAGGAATTTATAAGCCCGGAAGAACTATATCAGGACCTGATCGAGCGGGTGCGCAAGTATCATCCTTCGGATGATATTTCCATGATTGAAAAAGCGTATCGGCTGGCAGATAACGCCCATCAGGGACAGGTGCGTAAATCCGGCGAGCCTTACATCATCCATCCGCTGTGCGTGGCGATTATCCTGGCGGATCTGGAGCTGGATAAGGAGACGATCGTGGCGGGACTTCTGCACGATGTGGTGGAAGATACCGTGATGACGGTCGAACAGGTCGGAGAACAGTTCGGAACGGACGTAGCCTTTTTGGTGGACGGCGTGACCAAGCTGCAGCATCTGCATCTTGCGGACAATTCCGGCAATAAGACAGAAGCACAGCTGGAGATGCAGGCGGAGAACCTGCGCAAGATGTTCATGGCGATGGCGAAGGATATCCGCGTAATCATGATCAAGCTGGCGGACCGCCTCCACAATATGCGCACCCTCAAGCATATGCCCCACGAAAAGCAGATCCGGATTGCGCGGGAGACGATGGACATCTATGCGCCCATTGCACAGCGTCTCGGTATTTCCAAGATCAAGGTAGAACTGGACGATCTTTCGTTAAAATATCTCGAACCGGACGTTTATTATGATCTGGTGGACAAGATCGCGATGCGCAAAAGCGAGCGCGAAAAATATATTCAGGGAATCGTGGACGAGGTTTCCGAGCACATCAAAAAGGCGGGAATCGAAGCTAAGATTGACGGTCGTATCAAGCATTTCTTCAGCATTTACAAAAAGATGAAGAATCAGCATAAGACCATCGACCAGATTTATGACCTGTTTGCTGTCCGGATTATCGTAGATACGGTTAAGGACTGTTATGCGGCGCTGGGCGTGATCCACGAGATGTACAAGCCGATTCCGGGGCGTTTCAAGGATTATATTGCGATGCCCAAGGCAAACATGTATCAGTCTCTGCACACGACGTTGATTGGAAGCTCCGGGCAGCCCTTCGAAATTCAGATCAGAACTTATGAAATGCATCGTGTGGCGGAATACGGTATCGCCGCCCACTGGAAATATAAAGAAGCCTCCGACGGCAAAAAGGTTGAGGCACAGGAAGAAGAAAAGCTGGCATGGCTGCGTCAGATTCTGGAATGGCAGCGCGAGATGTCGGATAACAAAGAATTCATGAACATGCTGAAAAGCGATCTGGATCTGTTTTCCGACAGCGTATACTGTTTTACGCCGACCGGCGACGTCAAGACCTTGCCTGCAGGCTCTACACCCATTGATTTTGCCTACAGCGTCCATACTGCAGTCGGCAACAAGATGATCGGGGCGCGGGTCAACGGAAAGCTTGTGACGATCGATTACGAAATCCAAAACGGCGACCGCGTGGAAATTCTGACTTCGCAGAATTCCAAGGGACCGAGCCGTGACTGGCTTACGGTAGTCAAGAGTACGCAGGCGAAAAACAAGATCAACCAGTGGTTCAAAAACGAAGTCAAGGAAGAAAATATCACTAAGGGCAAGGATCAGTTCAACACCTACTGTAAGGCACGTTCGATCAACCTGGGCGAAATTATGAAGCCGGAATATCAGGCAGCTGTCATGAAGAAATACGGCTTTATGGACTGGGACAGCGTGCTGGCAGCGATCGGACACGGCGCTCTCAAGGAAGGTCAGATCGCCAATCGGATGCAGGAGCTTTATGAGAAAGACCATCCGAAGGTGATGACCAATGAAGAAGTGCTTGCCTCCATTGCAGAAAATAATGCCAATCAGGCGAAGCAGATGCGCCCCCACAGTAAAAACGGCATCGTGGTCAAGGGGATTCATGATGTGGCAGTACGTTTTTCCAAATGCTGCTCTCCTGTGCCCGGGGATGAGATCGTCGGCTTTGTGACAAGAGGACGGGGGATTTCGATCCACCGGACGGACTGTATCAATGTATTAAACCTGCCGGAGATCGAACGTGCCAGACTCATTGAAGCGGAGTGGGAGCCCTCAGATACTGGCGCAGATGGTGAGAAATATATGGCGGAGATCAATATCTTTGCACATAACAGAAGCGGACTTTTAGCAGACATCAGTAAAACGCTGACGGAGCGCAATATTGATATCCAGACGATGAATACGAGAACGAACAAGCAGGGAATTGCTACATTGTCTACTTCATTTGAGATCAGCAGCAGGGAAGAGTTAAATCAGATCGTAGCGAAGCTGCGCAACATCGAAAGCGTCATCGATATTGAGCGTACAACGGGCTGACGCGATGCCGGCGGCAGATACGAGCAGGTATTGGGAAAGCCGATATGGAATTGGCGGCGTTTCAACGTTTGCAATGCTATCGGAAAATAGCGATTTGCCGCTTGGCTTCTGGGAAAGGAAAACGAATGTCTGAAATTAAAATTGGGCGAAAGACGATGGGTGTCTGCGCAACAAACTGTTATTTTTTATACCGGGAAGGCGGGACAAAGGCGGTCGTAGTCGATCCTGCGGAAAACGGAGCAGGGATTTTCAAATTGCTCTCCGAAAAGGACTTTACTGTGGAAGCGATTCTTCTGACACACGGTCATTTTGACCATATTGGCGGCGCAGCAGAATTAAAAAAAGCATCCGGCGCAAAGGTGTATGCATTGGCAGAAGAGAAGAAAGTCTGCCGGACGCCGGAGCTAAACCTGTCTGCCCAGATGCCCCCTGTTGTGACGATCGAAGCGGATGAATGGCTGACAGACGGACAGACAGTGGAAACTGCGGGGATTTCATTTCAGGTCATTGCAACGCCAGGGCATACTGTAGGCGGATGCTGCTATTACTGTAAAGAGGGCGGTTTCTTATTCTCCGGCGATACGCTGTTTGAGAAATCGGTCGGCAGAACAGATTTCCCGACCGGCAGCATGAGCAGTCTGGTACGCTCTGTGAAAGAAAAACTCTTTGTCCTTCCGGAAGATACAAAAGTTTATCCGGGACACGGAGATATTACTACAATTGGAAGGGAGAAGCAGTACAATCCCTACTGCCAGTAAAAAGATGATTATTGTAACGTTAAATGAAGACAGATATGCCTATGATATCCATTCTCTGGTAAAGGCCTTTTATCCGGAGCAGGAGATCAAAGTTTTTGTAAAAGGAACCAAAGAAGAACGAAGTGACGCCGGGCTGCCGGCGTTTTTCGTGGAATTTGATGAGACGTCCATCTGCGCAGGAATTGAAAATGGAGGGACTAAAACAGTCAATCTAAAGACGCCGGAGGACAGGGGAACGGTTAAAAACGATTTAAAACAGCTTTTGTACGCGCTCCTTTCCGAAGAAACAGGAAAGACGCTTCCGTGGGGAACCCTGACCGGTATTCGTCCGACGAAAATTGCGAAACAGCTTCTGGAACAGGGACAAACAGAACAGGAAGTCGCTGCCTATATGGAGCATACCTATCTGGCATCGAAAGAAAAAACGGAGCTGTCGATTGACATTGCCAAACGGGAAATGCAGATTTTATCCGGAATTCATTATGAGGAAGGATACAGCCTTTATATCGGGATTCCGTTCTGCCCAACGACCTGTCTGTATTGTTCCTTTACCTCTTTTCCGATCTGTGCATGGAAAAATCGCGTAAGCGACTATTTAAGCGCCGTGGAAAAGGAAATCGATTTCGTAAAAGAAGCCTGCGCAGACCGCGTTTTGGACAGCGTTTATATTGGCGGCGGCACGCCGACTACACTGGAACCAGAGGAATTGGAGCGGCTTTTTTTGAAGCTTCAAAATACGCTTGACTGGTCACATGTGCGGGAGTTTACGGTAGAAGCAGGGCGCGCGGACAGTATTACGGCAGAGAAACTGCGTGTGATGAAGCGTTATGGTGTGACGAGAATTTCGGTCAATCCACAGACGATGAAGCAGGAAACCCTTGATCTGATCGGCCGGCGGCATACTGTGGCACAGACGGTCGAGGCATTTCGACTGGCGCGGGAAGAAGGCTTTGATAATATCAATATGGACCTGATTCTCGGGCTGCCGGGAGAAACGAAGGAAGATGTCGAAGAGACAATCCACCGAGTGCAGGAGCTTGGACCCGACAGCCTGACGGTACATTCTCTTGCAATTAAGCGAGCTTCCAGGCTGAGCCAGTGGATTTTGGAGCACGGCATCAGCACGCTGCACAACACGGACGAAACGATGGCGATTGCTGCCCAGGGGGCAAAGCAGATGGGCATGGAACCGTATTATCTCTACCGTCAGAAAAATATGTCCGGCAATTTCGAAAATGTCGGCTACGCAAAACCGGGGAAGGCGGGTATTTATAATATTTTAATTATGGAGGAGGTCCAGACGATCATGGCACTCGGTGCAGGAACCATCTCCAAACGCGTCTATGGCGATGGCAGAATCGAACGCTGTGACAATGTCAAGGATGTCGGGCAGTATATCGAGAGAATCGATGAGATGATACAGCGCAAACAGCGGTTATTCTCAGAAGAATAGTTGGATTTTCAATAAAATATTGTAACGTGTTATGGAAAAATGAGTACAACAAAACCGTACAGGTGCAACAGTTTGTTACTCGTGACAGTAACATCGAAACCAAAGGACATTTCTAATTACTTAGGAATGTCTTTTTTGCGCATTTGTGAATGGTTTTAGGTGCAACAAACACATGAAATAATGAAATGGAGGTCCATTATGAACAACACAGCGTTAGGAGCAGAAAAATAAAAAGCCCTTTTGGATTAAATTGGGCGCGGTTGCGGCTTGTCTCGCAATCGTGATTGCCGTAGGCGGCATACTTGCCCCTTTTTCTGGCGGCATGATTGTATCGGCTTACGCTTATGGCACAGATGAAGAAATTACTACAGCCGGAGCAGTAATGAATAGCGGCACAATCAGCGATAGCGGAGAGATGAAAGGACAGCCGTTGATGTTCTATCTTTCTGGCAAAGATATTGCTACAGTCCGTTTTTCTTGCAAAAACCAGCAAATCAATTTTGGGGACTGGACAGAAAAAAGAGATGAATATGGGAACGCCCAGAACTTTACCGTTGCCTATGGGGAGGACGAAAGCGAATATTATTATTTGACGATCAGCTGGGTGCCTAATGCTATCATTCGGGAACTGACTGACAATGAGGACAGTACGATTGCAGCTTTGCCGGAGGAAATGCGGAATGATTGACAATGTGATTGAAAGTTTAGTTCCCATTATTCTTGTTGATGTCGAGGAAAATTCAGGACTAAGCTATGATAAAGTGCTGTTTGAATTGACAGAGGAACAAAAAGATTGGGAATTAAAAATTGGTACGCGTGTACAAATAGTCTGCTCGGACATTTTTCAAGAATCGACTCCCCCGATTGGCAATTTAATTTCTATTACAGAAGCAGCACCCAATGATGAGTTGAAAATAGCAGATGAAGCAGCCAGAGCCTATTATGAGAATACAGTCTTTGAAGTTGTTTCTTTGGAATTCGAGAGCCTAATCGCACAATCACTTTACAACTGAATAATGGAACATGGGAAGTTGTGAACGAGGGATACTAAGAGATTGCACAGAGAGCCGACCAGCCGGGTAAGCTGTCAGACCGACCGGCAGAACGGACTTCATTGCAAGAAAGGCTCGCAGCAATGAAGGCAAGGGTGTCCGGGACACCTGCAGGAAGGGATGCAGTAGATAAGACAAAGGGGAAGGAGATGCATGAATTAATCAGCGTTTCCCTAGCTTAAAAGCCGTAGAAATTAAGTGATAAACATGATATATTTATGGAGAAGAGAGACATATAATCTTCTCCATATTTTTTGGGAGGAAATTATATGGGTAAAATAAATATGCAGGATTTCGCAAGATTCCAATGATTAAGAAAGTGCATGATGTGCTTATATATCAGAGAACATACCATAAAGACATTGCTACTCGGTTTTCTCCGAGAGAAGGATTTGAGGATCTGGTATTTACTTCTAAGACGAACAATCCTATCAATGCAGCTAACATCAAAGATTCTATCAATTATATTGTAGATCGGATTAACAGAGAAAATCCAGAGCAGCTTGATCAGAATGCCACTGCGCCCATAGCTAGGTAGCCCAGATAATAACAATAGTTTCGCCAACGCCTAATAACAGCATCAGTAAAAGGAGGAATCGACGAATGAGACAACGAAAAATGAAACAACAAAAAATGAAACAACGGAAATCAAAACAAAGCAAATCATTAGCAAAAATCCTGACCTTGGGGATTGCCGCAGCTACGGTCGTGTCATCCATGAGTGTACCTGGTGGATTGCTCGCACCGGAAACGGTATACGCGAGCGACAACACCGGGACGGCAGAATCCGGAGATCAGGGCACAGCGCCACAGGAGGAAACAATTCAGTTTGATGTGAGTATAAGACCGAACGATAGCGCTACCGTATATGTTATGCAGGTGACAAGTCTGGCAGATACTGATATGATGAGCTACCAGTATAGTATCAATGGCACAGATTATTACTCCTTGCAGAAACTTCAGACGCAGGAGACATTTGGCGCCAGTCAGAAGGTTGATCTTCACGTCAGAGCGGTCGGATCAGACGATACGATTTTGGCAGCTGGCAATCGTGAGATCACAACTCCGAGCGCCAGCGACGTTCCGACGATCTCCGGTACTGACAAGTTTTCAGACCGCACGGAGGTGACGATCACAGCGACCCCCGGTGCGATCATTTATTACACAACAGATGGTACAGTGCCAACAAATGGATCACAGCAGTACAATACACCGATTACGCTGACAGAGACGACTACGATCCGGGCAATTGCGATAGAAGATGGTCATATCATGAGTGATGTGGTCGGAATGGCATTTACGAAAGAATCATCCGGCGGCAGCAGCTCCGGCAGCAGTTCATCAGGCGGTTCCACCGACAGCGGATCTGAAACTGCTCCGCCACAGGACGATAACAAGGACAAGACTACGACTAAGACTAAGACCGAAACCAGAGAAGATGGTACAGTTGTGACCACAACTGAAATTCGGGCAGAGGACGGTTCCGTACAGATCAGGACCGAAATCAGAAATGAAAAGACAGGAATGAATATAGTGGTCAATATATCGAAGAATGCCAAAGGTAAGATCACTTCAGCTACCGCAGAAATTCTTGATAGAGGTTTTGGCAATGTGAAGATCTCCGGGGAAGCACTTTCAGAGATCGTAAAGGCAGCAGGTACGAAAAATGTAAAGACCACGATCAAGATGCTCACGAAAAACGACTGGGTCATCCGGGAAGTGACGGTCAATGTAAATACGCTTCTGAAAAGAACCGTGAGACCTAAAAAAATGAAGATCATTGAGATAGATCCCGAAACAGGTGAGAAGCTTGTAGTCAGTAAAATGCCTTTCAGGGTAGCGGCAGATGGAAGCGTTGAACTGGATCATAACGAGCTGGGTCACGGAAACTATGAGTTAGTGACAGCCGATGAGGAAGAAGCACTCACGAAGCAAATACTGCGGTCGATCAAAGCCACGAAACAATCAGCCACCATCCGCGAGAAGCAGGGGACGTACTTCTGGTTTGAGAAAGGGGTCAACTGGTACAATGTTGATAAAGTGACTTTTTCGGTCCTCAATCCGGATGTGGCGCGCGTTAGCTCAGATGGCAGGATCACGGGTCTGAAGCCCGGAAAGACAGTCGTCAAGGCGGTTGTCAGACTGCAAAACGGTCGGTCAAAGCTCATAAGAATGACCGTAATCGTAAACGAGAAGAAGTAACGGCTGTTGGAAATACGTTACTGGAATGAGGCACGATTAAACAGTAATGGGATGGCTGTCTATCTGATTGCAGGATTTCTGCTGGCAGAATTATCGTTTGGTAAGTGCCTGCGGCGACTGCGTGTTGTTCTGCCGCTCGTCTGCATGGTAGGGCTGAATATGGATTACTCAGGGACGATTCAGGTTGGGGAATATCCGGTAAGCAAACAGTATCTGCCGCAGATTCTGTTTATGGTATATCAGGAGATTTTTTGTAGATATCTGACTTGACAAACAATAGAATGCACGCTCTGCGAGCATTCTATTGTCATGAATAAACGACCGTTTACTATAATTTGATTGTAAACGGTCGTTTATTTTGCGGAGCAGGAGGTGTGGGGATGTCAAAAACTACAAAGGAAGATATCTTGATTGTTGCATTACATTTATTTGCGAGAGATGGATTTGACGTTTACGACAGTTGATTGGACAGAACATGTTTATGAAGGCAGTGATTGCAGCCGATGATGGCAGAAGCATTCCCATTATGACTATGGGACCGATCTGTATTGCACCGGAGCTTAAAAGGAAGGGGTATGGAAAGATTTTACTGGATTATTCTTTAGAAAAAGCAAAAGAGCTTGGATGCGGAGCACTATGTTTTGAAGGGAATATCGATTTTTATGGAAAAAGCGGATTCAGACAGGCGAGTGAGTTTGGCATCCGCTATCATGGATTGCCGGAAGGCGAGGATGCATCTTTCTTTCTGTGCGAAGAACTGATGCCGGGATATCTTAATGGAATTACAGGAGAGTATGCACCTCCGGCAGGGTATTTGGTAAATGAAAAGGAAGCAGAGGCATTTGATAGAGAGTTTCCGTATATGGAGAAGAAAAAACTTCCGGGACAGATTTTCTAAAATGTAGCAAACTTCATCAAATCTTTATTTTTCCCTGATAGATTATATTTCAGTAAGAAATGAAATATGGAAGGAAGGATAGTAAAGATGGAAATGATGTTGCAGACACAAAATTTGTGTAAATATTTTAGAAAGCAGAAAGCGGTAAATAATGTTTCACTTAATATAGAAAAGGAACAGATTTATGGACTGCTTGGACCGAATGGTGCGGGAAAATCTACCACATTGAAAATGTTGACCGGTATGATGAAACCCACTGCAGGAAAGATTTACTTTGATGGAAAACTTTGGGATAGGAAAGATTTATCAAAAATAGGAGCGTTAATTGAAAATCCGCCTATTTATGAAAATCTTTCAGCCAGAGAGAATTTGAAGGTAAGACAATTATTGCTTGGTACAGATGAAAACAGAATTGATGAGGTCTTGCAGATTGTATCACTTACAAACACCGGAAAGAAGAAAGCAGGACAGTTTTCTTTGGGGATGAAGCAAAGACTAGGCATTGCAATGGCATTGCTTGGAGAACCGGAACTTTTGATATTGGATGAACCTACGAATGGATTAGATCCAATAGGCATCGAGGAATTACGAGAGCTGATCCGGTCTTTTCCGGAACAGGGAATCACTGTAATTCTCTCCAGTCATATTCTCTCAGAGGTACAGTTACTTGCAGATAAAGTCGGGATTATTTCAGGTGGAATCTTAGGATACGAAGGAGCATTAAAGCAGGGAGATAATCTTGAAGATTTGTTTATGAATGTGGTAAGAAAAAACCAGAAAGCAGGTGAAATCCATGGTTAATATTATAAAAGCAGAACATCAAAAAGCCAAAAGAACCATGCGAAAAAAGTTTATCTGGGGATTTCCTCTTCTTACATTTGTCATGGCATTTATATTTACTCTTGGGATGACAAATGCTTATGCAGAAAGTGTTTGGAACTGGTGGTATACACTTTTGCTGCCGGGGATGATTGCTCTATTTTGTTATCTTTCTGTGGCGCAGGAGAAAAAGATAAAATACTATCATTTAATGACTATTCCCACAGACAGAAGAAAATTGTTGCTGGGGAAAATTATTTATATTGGGTACATGATTTTGTTTTCTAATGTGATTGTGTTTGCAGGAGCAACGCTTGGAGGCTTTCTTCTAACGACACATGTTCCAGTGAAAGGAGCGTTGATTGCAGTATTGTTTCTGACGGTTTCTGAGTTATGGGAGATTCCGGTAGCTTTATTTTTAAGTGAACGATTTGGAATGATTGTAAACCTGTTCGTCTGCCTATTTATTACCGTCAGCGGTGTGGTAATATCACAAACCAGAATCTGGTATGTACTTGTTTCTGCAATCCCTATGCGAATGATGTGCCCGTTGCTTCATGTTTTACCAAATGGACTTGCCGCAGAAGCAGGGAATCCTTTTTTGGATACGGGAGTCATTGTTCCGGGAATGTGTCTCTCAATCATCTGGTTTGTTTTTGTAACGGTTCTGTTTTTGAAATGGTTTGAGAGAAGAGAGGTGAAATAAGATGATTGGAAGATCTCTTAATGCAGACTTGCGAAAGATGAAAGGAACATCTGTGATTCTGGCACACTTATTGATTCCGATTATAACCAGCGTTATATTTTTAATATATTACTTTTTTTCACCATGGAATGAAAATATGAAAGTGATTGCATTTTATCAGGCAATAGGAGCAGGACTTCCGGTACTTATTGGAATTTTTACAGCAAGTGTGATGGAACAGGAACAAAATGCAGGTGATTTTCAAAATCTGTTGTCTTTACCGGATAAACCTGCAGCATTTTTATCGAAACTGTTGATGCTACTGGTTTTGTGTCTGTGCTCTATCTTATTGACAGCAATCATATTCGGAATTGGATTTGGAAGAATCGCATCAAGCGATATCGAAATCATGAAAGAATGTATATTTGCAGCATTGCTGCTGTGGGGAAGCAGTGTTCCACTTTATCTGTGGCAGCTGATTCTGGCTTTTCAGTTTGGAAAAGGGGTATCCATTGGAGCAGGGATTATATCAGGACTAATTAGTGCATTGATGCTTACCGGACTTGGAGATTATGTGTGGAAATATGTATTTGTCTGCTGGACGGGTAGAGTACCATATACTTATCTGCAATCTGTATTGGGAGAAACTAGTGTAGGTGAATGGTTGTCATTCATACCAGGTTGCTTAATATTTACAGGGATTAGTATGGTATACTATTTTTGGTGGGTAAACCACTGGGAAGGAAACAGAATATCGGAATAGAATCGAGGGAAACTATGGCAAAAATACTGGCAGTTGATGATGAACCGGCAATTCTGGAAATGATAGAAAGCATTTTGAATAAGGATGGACATCTGGTTACCAAAGTAAGTAATCCGCTGAAACTTAATATGGAAGAATTACATCGTTATGACCTGATTTTACTGGACATTATGATGCCTGGAATTGATGGCTTCGAATTATGCAAAAGAATCAGGGCACTTGTGGATTGTCCGATTTTGTTTCTTACGGCAAAAACGGAGGAAAACAGTCTGGTAAACGGACTTTCTTTAGGAGCAGATGATTATATTTCAAAGCCATTTGGAGTGATGGAACTTCGGGCAAGGATCAATGCACATCTTAGAAGAGAGCACAGGGAACATTCTGTCCGGATGGTTTT
>ERZ827496.2798-NODE-2798-length-16502-cov-3.056241_pt1 | contig 16502 bp, 20 predicted proteins | sample MGYA00519769_ERZ827496 | MGnify/ENA primary metagenome ERZ827496 (study PRJEB31778, sample SAMEA3449327) | human gut metagenome | biome: human gut; feature: human-associated habitat; material: faeces | place: United Kingdom | collected 2010/2012 ...
TGCTCGCCCCTACAAGAGATTTTGACAGCCTGAGGCGAACAGTGTTTGCTCGAAAGCCTGATGCAGCAACGCTTTTAGCGGGATTATTTGGGGAGAGTTTCCGCGTATTTGGAATATTTATCTTTTACAAACTCTGAATAAGCAGCGTAGGCATCCTCAAGGGTTTCATATTTTGTGCCTTTGGTATATTCTTTGAATTTCGTGTAATTGGGGATGTGATCCGCGATGGCGACATACGCAGAATTGTTTTTATTGGCGGGTCTTTCGGCGGTTATTGTTTCTGAAATATAGAACCCGCCGGTATCCGTACTGATAATAACGGGAATCGTTTTACCGACACCGACCTTATTTGTATCCACAGAGGTCCAAAACAAATAGGTATGCTTGTATTCGGGTCGTGCATCCCCGAGATACGCCCAAGTGCCATAACTCAGTAAACTGTTTTCGATGATACCTTGTTGTAGTTGCTTTAACATACTTGAATTTGGGCATTTCGAGTCTATTTCAAAAGTAGGAGTGGGGTACTTAACCAAAAATCCGGCTTTATTCACCAGACCGTGTATATCGCTGAAATTCATTTCCACCTTTGTATTGCTTCCACCGCTTTCGCTCCATCTGAAAACAACGCCGACCGTAGCATCGTAGGAAACCTCACATACCCCGCCTGCAGTCGGGATGCCCTTCCAGTTGAGGGTATCCTTATCCGCTTTATAGTGCGTGATGCCCGCAATCGTGATGGGGTCCATGGACTGCCAGTCATCCTGCTTTTGTTTGAGTTTTACCGTTTTGACCTGATTCTCCGTGTCGTTGGTCAGCGAGGCCGTCAGCACCTCCATATACGCCTCGCGCACATGGAGGACATCAGCGGTCTCAAGGCTTTTCTCAATATATCCCTGCAGGGCGGGTATCAGCATCGCTGCAAGAACCGCGAGAATGGTAAGAACAACGATCAGCTCCACGAGAGTGAAGCCCCTTTTATTATTCCGCAGTTTGTATTTCATTCATTCCCCTTGTCAATAAAACAATCCCCCGGGCTTTGGATAAAAGCCCGTCCGCCTTCTGACAGTTAGAATAGCTTTGACAAGTGGTAGTCATCGTACCTGTCGCATTGCCCCTAAGGCCCCAAACAGTCAGTCGCGTGTGATATTATAGCAGAAGATGAATTGTCATACAACTGGAAAAGACAAAAAAGCGCAAGATTTTTCAAATAAGTATTGCCTATGTGTTTATTTCCTTTTCTCTGCCAATCAGCACCGGAAACGGCAGAAGAAAAGCAGCCTGACCGCCCTCAGCCGATAAAAAACAGCCGATTTGCGAAAAAACGCAATTTTTAAAGAGCGTAAGACAGCAATTTTTCACAGTTTCATAACTTGACAAAATCAAGTATCTGGATTATACTAACAATCGAAAGGAGTTGAAATCCATCTGCCATGTATCAGAAAACACTTTCCTATTATGTCGCTATGCTGTACCGCAGTTTTTCCGCCTTTACCGGGGAGCGCCTTCAGGCGGTAGGTCTGAATTTCGGACTCGTGTTTTTTATCGTGTATATCGGGAAAAAGCCAAACTGCACACCGTCAGAGCTGACTAAGGAACTGGCCCTTGATTGGGGGCACAGCCAGCGATGTGTTAACCGACTGGTGGAGGACGGCTTTATAACCAAAGAATCCGGGCGCCATTACCTGCTGAACCTGACGGAGCGCGGGCAGGAGGCCTTTGAGGCCGCCCACCGGGTTTTCTTTGATTGGGACAGCACTTTTATGACGAATCTCAACGCGAAGGAAAAGGAGCAGTTGCTTACTTTACTGGAAAAAGCAGCACAGGAGGTACCGCATCATGTACGAAACGATCAATAGTTCTGTCAATTACGGCGGTTTGGAGCTGAAAAACCGCATCATCTTTGCGCCGACGACCTTCGGTTTGTCGGACGAGGAGTATTTTGAAAAAATCCGCCGCATCGCTGCGGGCGGCTGCGCCATGGTCATCATCGGCGATGTGCCTGTGGGCAAAAGTATGATCGAGAAATCTCTGTTCGACAAGAAGGGCTTTGCCTATTACCAGAAGCTGGCTGAGATCGTCCACAGCTACGACTGCCGTATCTGCGCGCAGCTGCACCAGTCGGATTCCAACATGCTTGCCATGCTCAAGTATGTGCCCGGCGTGCTGACCAAGAAAATCTCGATGCAGGAGCTGCGTCCCCTGCTGAATGCCGAGGTTGCCCCTTACATCAGCAAGCTGTCCACCCGCAAGATCCATAAGATCATCAACGGCTTCGGCGAGGCCGCCGAGCTGGCGGTAAAAGCCGGGTTCGACATGGTGCAGATCCACGGCGACCGCATGTGCGGCAGTTTCAGCTCCGTCATCTTTAATCATCGCACGGATAAATACGGCGGCAATGCCAGGAATCGTGCACGTTTTGCCACAGAAGCTGTTCAGGCCATACGCAAACGTTTGCCGGATCTTCCGATCGATTATAAACTGGCTGTCCGTCAGGAAAATCCGCACTATGGAAATGCCGGTGTGCTTGAATCTGAGCTTGGAATCTTTATTCCTTTGCTGGAAGACGCCGGTGTAACCAGTTTTCATGTCACTCTTGCAAATCATTCCAGTCTGGAAGATACCATTCCGCCGGCAAATCATCCATATTTTAAAGAACAGGGATGCTTCCTGAAATTTTGCGATGAAGTCCGGAACTATACAGATAAGCCAATCACCGGTGTTGGCGGTCTGAACCAGCCTGATTTTATAGAAGAACAGCTTGCAAACGGCCGTATCACCTGTGCCGCCATGAGCCGTCAACTGCTTGCTGACCCTGAATGGCCAGATAAAGTAAAAAATAGACAGATCACAGAAATTCATCGCTGTGTTCGCTGCAATAAAAAATGTCTCGGAGGCTTACAGCAGCATCAGGGCACACATTGTATCTACGAGAAAAATTTAAGTTAACAAAAAATTTCACAGCAGCAAGTCTGTGGCAATTATGGGGTTGTCAAAAAAGGCAGCCCCCTCTATTTATGATATCAGTTCTTCACCAAATCTCTGAACATGTGTGATTTATACTCTCTTCACTTTCTTAAGGTAAATCCATCCTGCCCCGCTTTTCAGCTTTCCAAATCCATTTTTTTCTTCCGTAATCTCAAAAGTCCCACCTGAAATCCGCTTTACACTGCGACAGGTTTTGGCCGGTCCTTTTCTGACCGGAATGCTGCCGGTTTTTACCTGTACTCTATATGGTAATTTTACAGATACGTAAACTTTTTCCCTGAAGTATTGTATACACGATACCCGACATACTGATCCGCATTTTTCTCCGAAATTCCTTTCTGAAAGGTTTCCCAGGTATTTTTTCCTTCATTATATACATAAGGGTTTGGACAGATTTTTCCGGTCACATCATCATGACGTATCACATGATCTGCCAAGACATGATATTTTTTCATCAGATACCGGACCAGCTCAATGGTCGACTGCACCGTCTTATTTTCAAAATACCAGTCCCGGTCGGTCGCTCCAAGTGTTTGTGTTCCCCTTTTTTGCACGCACATTTCAATCCCGATACTGTTGGCATTTCTGCATTCCGGATGTTTATAGCTGCTCACCCCGCAATGCCAGGCAATGTTCTGGTCTTCCACACACTGCCAGATCTCACTGTCAATCCCGACAAAATAATGTGCCGATGATCCACGATCCCGCCGCCATAATAAATGCAGTTCTCCTTTGCCCCTCCCAGTGCACCAACATAGCGAATAACAATATATTTAATCCTGGAACTGTTCCCTGGAGTATAATTATATTTTGAGATCATGCGATTGATTTTGTTCATATTACATATACAATTCCTTTTTCTTTAGTGTATGCAGCTTTTTTGTAAAAGCTTATTTGGATGTTTATATGCATAAAAATTCTTGGAATCCAATTTTTGTATACAAAAAGAGAGTCTGTTTCCAAGCCTTATAACATCTGATTCCATTTTCTTAATTTTCCGCAACTCGGGTAGTATTTAACCAAATCAAGGAAGTCCCATGCTTCAATTGCGAAAAACAATAAGATATCCTATATTACAGAACAGTTAAAAAACTGCAAGGAACTATTTATAGCATTTTTCATAAACTTATATTGAACTGATTATTTAATAGGAGGAAAAACAGTTGCAGTATCAAAATTTTTGCTGTCAGAAATCAGAAAAAGAATCTTGCCTGGAACAGTATCCACTTGCTATGGCATATGTTCCATGGCAAAAATTTGATAAATCGTTTTCTTTATGTCATGCTTTAAAGGCCGGTACCATATTTCCATGTCTTGAAAAACCATTTTGCGGAAAAGGAGGCAGATGTCAATGAATGGCTGCAATCATTACAGAATGAACAATTCCTGTATGCGAAATACAAACAACCGACAACCGATGCCTAATCGGCAGCAGATGGATATGCAGCCGGACAAAAATACAGAATGCGGAAGAAGACGGCAGCCGGACAAAAAAAGTTTACTGAATGAAATCAATGAATGTAGTTTTGCTGTCAATGATATGCTCCTTTATCTAGATACCCATCCGTGTGATGAAGCAGCCCTTTCCTATTTTATGGAACACAAAAATCGTCGAGTTGCTGCATTGAAAGAATATGCAAAGTATTATGGACCGCTTACCATTGATACCGCAGACGATGAGGCAAGTGAAAGCTTTTTATGGGTAGAAACACCTTGGCCATGGGAAGGAGGCGGCTGCTGATATGTGGAATTATGAAAAAAGATTACAGTATCCGGTTAATATTAAAAACCCGAATGGAAAAATCGCCCAGATTATCATGAGTCAGTACGGAGGTCCAGATGGCGAGATTAGTGCTTCTATGCGTTATCTGTCCCAGCGTTTTACCATGCCGAATCGAAAAATCATGGGAATCTTAAATGATATCGGAACGGAAGAACTGGCACATTTGGAAATGGTATCAACGATCGTCCATCAGCTTACACGCGGTCTTTCGGTAGAAGAAATCGAAAAATCCGGGCTGGCACCGTATTATGTGGATCATACGGTAGGAATCTGGCCACAGGCCGCCGGCGGTATTCCATTTAATGCATGTGAATTTCAGTCAAAAGGGGATGCGATGACCGATTTGTACGAAGATATGGCTGCGGATGGTGCGATTGTGTAAAGACAACATTGAGGTTTTAAAAGATAGTTCCCGATAATCTGGCATACTAGCTGCCAGATATGAGAACTTTAGAAATTCCAATGTATCTCAATAGGTACTTCCTTAGTTACAGGGTCTTTCTTACCGACCAATACATAATCAATCAGCTTTTCAACCGTTTCCCTGTCTAAGTGTTCAAGATTTGTATATTGCTCGATTAACTGTCGTCTGTTATCGCCAATCAGCATTTTTCTTTCAATAACATCAAGCTGTTTCTGCGTATCAATTACCAGTTTTTCGAGCCTTTCTTTTTGTGTTGAGAAGTCTTTAGATAAATCCAAGTAATCAAGTTCGGAAAGAATACCTTTTACCTTATCTAAATATAGTTCACGGATTCCTTTTGTGTATTCCGCAATCTTTTTTTGATAAGCAGCAATCTCCGTTTCCATAGCTTCTTTTTGACCTCGCAGGTCATTATTGAATTGCACATTTTGTTCAAGCTCATCTTTATCCAGATATTCTGTGGATAACTTATTAAGTTCATCAATCACAGCTTTTTCCAATTTGTCTACTGAAATGAAAGAACCTATACAAGCGTCCTTTGCTACATGGCGGTTAGAACATTGTAAATAATGCTTACCACGATTCTTTGACGAACGCATTGTATAACCACAATTCATACAGCGAGCTTTTCTGGCAAATAAGCCGATTGTGCCAACTGTGAAAGGTTTTGCCTTTTGAGCTACCAATGCTTGAACCCTATCCCATAACTCACGGTCAATAATCGGCTCATGTGTACCCTCAACTCTGTACCACTCGTCTTTTGGTCTGGGTTTGTTTTGCTTTGTCTTATAAGAAACGCTGCCATATTTCCCTTGAACCATATTCCCGATATAGATTTCATTTACCAACATATCTGATATGGCAAAATATTTCCATAGGGTACTGTTTTTCGTTTTAGGCTGCTTATAACGCAAACCATGAAGTCGTTTGTATTCCGTAGGGTTTGGTATTCCTCTGTCATTCAACATACGGGCAATGGCGGTCTTTCCATATCCCTGTGAAAACAGTGTAAAAACTTCTCTGACAACTTCCGCAGCTTCTTCATCAATAATCAAATGCCCTTTTACGTCAGGGTCTTTTTTGTAACCATACAGGGCAAAAGCACCGATATGGTGTCCGTTCTTTCTTCTGTCAGTGAGAACGCTTTTAATGTTCTCTGACATATCCTCCAAGTACCACTCATTCACCAGACCGTTAATCTGTCTTGATTTCTTATTTCCTTTATTAGCGGTATCTGCATTATCAACAATGCTGATGAAACGAATACCCCAAATAGGGAAAAGACCGTGGATATATTTTTCCACTAATTCTAGTTCTCTGGTAAATCTGGATTGTGTCTTACAAAGGACAATATCAAATTTGCGATTCTTTGCGTCCTCCAACAACCTGTTAAATTCTGGTCGTCGTCTGTCAGAACCAGTGTAATCATCATCACTGTATATGTTGTAGACTTCCCAACCATGCTCTAATGAGTATTGAAGTAACATTGACTTTTGATTCTGAATACTGTTACTGTCGTCTGTTTCTGATTGTTTGTTTCTATCTTCCTCTGATAAGCGGCAATAAATAGCAACTCTTGATTTTGATTCTATCATGCTTCGTTCTCCTTTTAAAGAAGACGAAACAAACTATCTCTACATAATGTTATTATAACATCTTGTAGGATAGTTTGTCTATCATCTGGCAGGAGTTGCCTTTCCTTTATTTTTTTCATATTGATTTATCAACTCTATCCATTTTAGAGTAAATGCTTTTGTAAACGCCACTTTATCACAATTTTTAAAAACATTCTTGCAAACTACCTTTGCGTCATTTGCCATTGAACCACCTCACTACAATATATTTACAAAGTATGCAAAAATGCTTGTACATTATGAAAGAATTTGTCTATAAATAAGAAGTAATCAGATGGCTTTGGAAAGCTCCACTGGAATTTCACCATTCCCATTCTGATGGGTGAACCGTGTCATACGGGTGTATCATTATTCTGATATACGGGTCATGGCAGCAACTTTTCCAACAGTCGCTTACGGATCACTGGCGTGGTCGCTCGCTTCTTTATCCCTCCTTTTCATGGGTCATGGCGTTCCAGTCCGTCGGCTCACCGTATATCAAACGTATCTGATTACTTTATTCATTTTTCAAAGAACACTTGTAAAACGGAGCTGGAATGAGGTGGTAGAACACTCCGTATATATTCGCTTATTTCACTCTGACTTCAAAACCTAGAATTGCTTTAATAAGAGCAGCTCTGATTCTGCCTTTCAGTTCCATATCGACCACAATATACATATTTCCGTGTTCATCATAGAACGGGCGTAAACTTGCTTTTGATATGTAAGCGTCATAGTGATTTAATATTTTCTCTATTGCCACTTCGTCACCATCAGTAGCTAAACTGATTGTGGAGAATAGAGGACACTTTTTTGTAGACTTCATCATGTTATAATAATTCCTCCTCGTACATATCTCTAATGAGCTTTAGTGAACACATTCTGTTTCTATAAACAGAGTTTCTGGAAATATCCAAAATCTCTGCGATTTCTGCGTCTGGTAATTCCAGAAAGTAGAACATCAACACAACATTACGTCGTCTTTCGCTTAATTTTTTGATTGCTTCACATAATTTCTCATCATAGACACGAACTTCTGTACCGAACACATCAAAGGAAGTAAATTCAAGCGAGTATTCGTCCGATACACCCAACTGGTTTAATTCCAGCTCTGGTATTTCACAGAAAGATATTTCATGCTTTGCACGTCTGGCAAGTTCTTTGTTGTAGTTCTTTACAGTTCTGCCAATCACCTTACGAGCCAGACAGTCAAATTGAAGTCTTATAGCGTTCTCAAATGAAGAAGGTTTCATAATCTCACCTCCTTTCAAGTTGACGTTGCTAAAGCGAAAAGGCTTTTTACCTCTTTCCGCACTAACACTCAACACGGAGGAGCGATTTGTAACCCAAATCAGAAAAAAGTCAAAAAATTTTTTTAAGCAGCAAAAAAGCACAAGAGCATAAAATGAATGCTGTTCTTGTGCTTTTATAGTTATTCCTGCTATGTAATGTGAAAAACCATATTCAAGGGTATATTGTACCGCTTTAAAGGCTAAGATTTTTTTGACAATATCGGATATATCAAAGATTGTCGATTATGTAGGTTTCTCAATGCGGCTACCTCCTAAAGCCGCTAACCCCAAACCTATATACTGTTTTTCGGGGATGGAAAAAAGGCGGCTTGTCAACCGCCATCTAAACAAAGAAAATTTTTAACATGCAAAAATGCTACTGACAATAGCGGTTTTTTTTATTTACCGCAATGCAGCACTTTTTTAATGTTCCTTTTACGCAGATAGGAACTTACAAACCATACTATGCGTTTTTCTATACCTGTTAGAAAATCAACAGGAACAGTAAAATGTAGTGAGGTGATTACATATGCGTAAAAAAGAAGATAAGTACGATTTCAGAGCCTTTGGTCTTGCAATCAAAGCGGCTCGCAAAAAACAAAACTTAACCCGTGAGCAAGTGGGAGCAATGATTGAGATTGACCCACGCTATTTGACGAATATTGAAAACAAAGGGCAGCACCCAAGTTTACAAGTATTTTATGACCTTGTTCATTTATTGAATGTATCAACAGACGCTTTTTTCCTGCCTGCTTCTGATCTGGTGAAGAGCACCAGAAGAATACAGTTGGAAAAGCAGCTTGATAACCTGTCCGACAAAGATTTAGTTATCATGGAAAGCGTTATTGACGGAATCATCAAGTCTAAGGAAGTGGAGGAGTAATCCTATGCTTTTTAGCTTTCCAATAAAATAAGCCGATAACCCAAGATAAAACTATTCTCGGTGTTATCGGCTCTGCGTCTGTGCGTCTGGCTCTTTGATTACTATTATTTGTAGATTTTTGGCTTCTATTAAGGTTTCCTGTTTACATTTCGGACAATAGAGCGGGTAATTTTTTAAAACCGTATCTTCTCTAATTCTGTCACGGGTTTTGTTGCCACAAACAGGGCAGCGTATCCATTCCGTTTTTTTCATCATTACCTCCACTTTGCTATTTCTTTCTGTTTTTCCATGCCTTATAAATCAAATTGGCAATAGGGAACAACACACAAATGACTATAAACCATTCTGGAAAATGTGGCATATCCTATATCCCCTTTCTCTAATGAATTTGCATAAACGCAGCTATAAGTATGCTACCTACACCAATTAAAAATCCTATAATAATTCGTTTTACTGAATAACTGTATATTTTGTCTGGCTGGTTTCGGTCATATCGGATAGGAATATGCGTTCCTATCTCGGAGGTAAGAGAAACCTGTATGCGATTTTTTGACACAATCCACTTGCCATTTACCAGATAGGAAACCTCTGCCAGTTTTGCATTACGCCATTTTTCGTTTGTCGGGTTTGTAGACTTTATTGAAACAATCATTCCATCTGTTTTCATTGTCTTTCCATGTTTCAAGGCAAACAAAATACAATTAAACAAGGCGAAAGTAAACGATACTCCTGCTATCAAATACAAAATAATTACATCATGTTCCATACGATACCTCCTATGCCAAATCGCTCTTTTCAAAAAACTTAATTGACAGAATAGCGGATATTGAAAAAATGATAAGACTAATTACAATACCAAAAATAATGAGCATTGTTGTGGAAACCGTATTTAAGAAATCAAACTTCATCTTATTTTCTGGTTTAAACAGAGCTGCAAACAAAATAGGGGATGCCATAATAACTAAGACAAAGAAAAATTTTGTTTTTTCATATCCCAGTTTATATAAAGCAGGAAAATAAACAGATAAAAATACAGTGACCGTAAAAAAAATGATAACCGCCATCCTAATATCAAACGTTCCAAGTTTTGGGAAAAGAAGTGTGTCAATCCCAAAAATCAAACAGCATACCGCATAAATAACCAGACAAAATAAATATTTTGAAAGTACAATCAGCCTACGGGGATATGGCGTTGCACAAAGCAGAGTAGCGGCTTTCGGATATTGATGTTCCTTTAAGGAAACATATTGTGTCAACATGAAAATACTGAAAATAATAGTAAGTGTGAAACCCATAGCTCCAGCCGCTTCAGGTGTACGCCAAAGCATAATAGGCGGAATTAAAAAGGATACAATAAGCATAATACCCACATATTTCTTTACAATTAGAAAATCTTTTTTTACTAAGCTAAATAACATTCTTTTTTCTCCTTTCCACATTCGCAAGCATAATGTCTTCAATCGTTGGTCGTTCTATAAGAACATCCTGCATACATTCCATAACAACAGAAGCCTGTTTTGTAATTCCCGTAAAATTAAATGCACTTTCTTCTGTGCAAAGAAACATCTTTCGTGTATCTGAATTCAGTTTCTCTGCACTTCCTTTTATAATTCGATAGCTGTCAAGCAACTGGTCTTTTTCTTCTTGAAAAACAATCTGCCCACTATCAATCATAATCAGCATATCTGCAATTTTGTCTAAATCAGAGGTAATATGCGTAGAAAAAAATACACCTTTTCCATCTTTGTTCATATAATCTTTTAATATATCCAAAAGCTGGCTTCGTACCAGTGGGTCAAGTCCGCTTGTCGGTTCGTCCATAATAAGTAGCTCCGCTTTATGTGAAAGAGCTAATGCCAAAGCATATTTCATACGCATACCTTTCGACAGTGTATTGATTTTTTGCTTTGGGTTAAGCTCGAAACGTTCTAAGTAATCAATAAAATCTTGTTCACACCAGTTTTTATAGGCAGGTGCTATGATGCTTTTCATTTCTGAAATGGTTAATTCATCATAAAAACAACCATCATCAAGCACAATACCGATACGGTCTTTTATTTCGCTTTCATTTCCCTTTATGTCCATACCAAAAAAATTTATTTTCCCCGACACATTGTTGGTAAGCCCTAAAATACTTCGTAGAGTGGTTGTCTTACCTGCCCCGTTAATTCCCACAAATCCAGTGATACATCCCTCTGGTAAATAGAATGAGATGTCCTTCAAGGAAAAATCATCGTAACTTTTATTGATTCCAGATACTTCTAAAATATTGTCCATTCAGTTTTCCTCCTCGTATAGAATGTCCATCATGGCATTTAATTCCTCTTTGCTGATATTTAGTGATTTAGCTGTCTGTATCATATCAAGCATTTTTTTCTCTACAAGTCGCCGTTTGGACTCCCTTAATAATTCAATATTACTTGTAGAAACAAAAGTCCCGATACCGACTTGACTTGTAATAAATCCCTCTTTTTCCAATTCATCATATACCCTCCGTATTGTTAGGACGCTGACTTTTAAATCATTTGCAAAGGAACGGATAGACGGAAGGGCGTCGCCCTCCACTAATTCCTCTCTTAAGATAGCGTCTTTTATTTGGTCTTTGATTTGCTGGTAAAGAGGATTTTCAGATGTATTAGATATTACTATCTTCAAATATCTTTCCTCCTTTAGTGTGATGTTTATACATGCACATTATATACACACATCACTTGTATGTCAATATTCTTTCTGATTTTTCTGGAACTAATCTTCCAAATTAAGAATGGCATTTTTTGTAGCACAATAAGCAATAGCAGTTAAAAAAATTAAACGTGAATGAAAATGATTAAAGGGGAACGGTTTTTAATGTCCATTCCCCATCTTCATTATTTTACAATCTTCCAGTTACTATCTTTTTCCAGTGTCAAATCAAACTGTGAAATCTGTGTTGCCTTTGTCCTCTGGTCGAGATATTTCACTGATACGGACACTTTCACCTGTTCACCATCTTGTGTAAAGATAGGATTTACCAGCTCCGAGAACACATACTCACAATTCACAGGTTCCAGCACATTCCCCGATACATAGTAGGCAAGCTCCTTTTCTGTTGCGGTAGGGTATAGCTTGAAGAATGTTTCCAAGAACTCTGTAACTTCCTCCGTAGTGGCAGCGTCCACTGTTCCGTCCGATTCTTTTGTTTTTGGTTCATAGCCGGATTTTGTTGGTATGCTGCTGATGGTCGGATTCTGTGTAATAACCAGATTTCCGTCACCATCTACATGAACTACCACCATATAAGCGGAAGTGTAGCCGATAGTAGTTTCTCCCTCCGTTACCGTTTGATCTACCGAGTAGACAACGGTAAAGTCGTTCATTCCAGCCGCTTCAACCTCCCAAATCTTAACGTCTGTTACCGTAGAGCTTGTAGGTATATCCATACGGACGGTATCAACATTCAAATCCTGTAAGCTCTTTGTCAGATATTGGTTGATGGCTGCGGTTCGTTTCTCAATGGATTCCTGCGTGTTGCTCCAAGAATAGTAGGACTTCGCAAATGCCTTGACGAAATTCTCTATCTTGTTGGTATCAACAATACGCTGCTCAATGACTTCTTTCTCATGTACCGTGTGCATATCAATAGCGGTGAAATTCTTATACACCCCAAAGCTGACGCTTGCAATCAGCACCAGCCATAAGGCAATCACGGTTTTCTTATGCGTGCCAACTTTCATCACCGGCACTTTCTTTTCCTTTTTTGGTTTTGATTCCTTATCCTTTTTCTTAAATAGCATAGCACCATTCCTTTCTAATTGGTTTTCACTCGTCCGGCACCAATCAAGTGTTGCTGCCAGTACGAGCTTGTTAAATCTGCATATCCGATAGGGTCGCCAGCATGATACATTCTGTTGTTTCCAGCATAGATTCCTACATGAGTGACGTATGTTCCAGCGTTATAGGTTGAGTGGAAGAATACCAAATCACCAGCTTTTGCCTGTGACAGCGGTATGTGCTGTGTAGCGTCATACTGTGCCTGTGCGGTACGGGGTAAGCTGATACCAGCCTTTCCGTAGCACCACTGAACCAATCCCGAACAGTCAAAAGAAGTGTTGGGATTGCTGCCGCCATACACATACTTCCAGCCTTGATACTTCAACGCTTCATTGAAGATTGCCTGTGCGGTAGCGTCACTGAAACTAGGCACAGCCAAATACTGGCTGACTAATTTTACATAGAACATATTCCCGTACTTGTAACGCCAGCCGCCATTTTCCTTTATGGCAATCTCATTCTTATAGGTGACTTTGACACCGCCGGACTTGTCCTTTGCGAAACTGACCGCCAGCTCAAAGGTGTACTTTTTCCCATGACTGGAAACGTAATCAATGAAGCCGCCGCCATAGTTATAGGACTGTACCACTGTGTTGATGTCACAGCCTTTCGCTTCTGCGGATTTCAAAAGCTCCGAGAAGTATTTACACCCTTGTTTGATGGAATCCTCCACAGACAAGGAATTAAGCGGTAGACCAAGTGATTCACTGGCTTGCATAACGTCTGTCGTGCCAGTGCCGCCGGATTCCACCTGCATAATCGCAAGCAGGTAATTCACATAGTCAGAAATCCCGTATTCCTTTGCGTATTTTTCTACCGTAGGCTGATGTTTCAAGACTTCTGCTGACAGGTTCAGTCCAGAAAAATCCAAGCTGGAAGAGCCGCTTTCTTCATCATCTGCGGTCACGATAATCAGGAACAGAAGCAGACAGATAATCACTGTGAAAATCCCACCGAACACAGCAAAATGGCTTAACTTCATTTCTTGCCGCCTTTCTTACTTGTAGATTTCTTCATTGTTGATTGATTTGTGGTCTTTTTCTGAACCGTCTTTGTCTGCTTCTGACGTTGTACCGTTTGCCTTGAAATATCTGTGGTAGCTTGTGAATGTTTATTTACTGCTGATGAAGTCTGTTTATCTGCCGGACGGGATTCTCTGACAACCTGTGTTCTTACATTCTCCTGTGATTTTGTCACAGGCTCTTTACTCTTGCTTGATTGCGGCTGCTCCTTTGTCACTGTGACAGGACGCTCTTTGACTTTCTGCTCTGGTTTTGAAGCTGCCGCCTGTGAATCCGATTTTACAGGAACAGGCGTTGTGGCTGGTCGCTCATGCACCGGGGCAGCTCTCTTTGTCGCTGATCCGGTGACCTGTCGCTCTTTATCCTTTGATTCCAGCTTGTCCTGTTCCTTATCCACACTCGGACGCTGTGGATTCTGTTTCTCTGACTGCGGCTGTTTCGATACCGATTTTTTATCCACGATTCCACGCTTTGAGGTAGACTGTGATTCCTGCGTATTGCTCTGTGAACTATGTACGGTCTGTGAGGAATCCGTCTGACTTTTCTTATCCGGCAATGTAAGCGGCTTCTGTGATTTGGAATCCGGCAGAGCTGGCGGCTTGCTGTTACCTCCACTGGAAGAAGCAGAAGTATTGTGATTTGCTCTGGTATGCGTATTACCTGTCTGTTTGGTATTGTCTGCCTTTTTCGTAGAAGCAGAAGCCGCCGCAGCACCAGCTACACCGCCAGCAGCACCAGCCGCCATTGTCCTACCGATTTTACGCTCCAAGCGTCTTGCCCTGCGGTTGAGGAACATATACGGGTGTCGCATGATTCGTCTGCTGGCTTGCTGTGTATCGGAAGATTGCAGGCTGAACATTGCCATCAAGTCACCTAATTTAAAATAGATTCCGGCAAAGGTGACTATCTGTAGAAATGCCACCATGAAAAACGGATAGCTGGAGGAAATGGAATAAAACATAGTCGAGATACTAAAGGCTGTGGTAATAATCAGTGTGATTCCGGCTCTCATCATAATGGTATTGAACAGCTTCGTAAGAGCCTTTTTTGCCATGCCCTCATAAGTCGGTATCATGGAGAGGATAAAACTAATCGGCAGGAACATGGCGTAAATGATGAATAGCACCTGCGAGAAAATCATCATGCCGGTAAGCAGAAAGACAAATGCCGAGATACCAATATTGAAGATAAACAGGAACACTACCATACCTAAACGGGTCATGGTCTTTGTGACGCTCAAATAGTCATTGTCCTTATCCTCGATTTCCTCAATCACAACGTCCTCTCTGTCGTCCGTGTCTGGACTTTCCGATAACAGGCTTTCCACACGGTCAGAACCGAGCGTTTCTATATCAGATTCCCCATACTGTAAGAGTAGCCACGGTTGTTTCACCTGTATGGAAAACAGGCTGTCTCTTATTAAATCTACGCTGTCTTTTCCTTTGCTGTTGGAATCGGGCAGCACGATTTTTGTACCGAGCGATAATGCCGAGCTGCTTATATCTGCGGAAAAGTCATTGATTTTGCTGATATAATTGGGGGCGTATGCAATAAAAGAAGCTGACAGGATAAACACCACAAGGAAGTTAATCACCGCATGAACTGCTTTTGTGGTTTCCCTCTTGATAAGTCCTGTGTATGCCACATAGATACCCATTACCAGAATAAGGATAAGCAGAAATCCCACATAAAATCCCTCACTGGAAAAACCGCTGGAAGTGATACCAGCCAACGTCTGAATGTTCTTTCCGATAGAGCTTGCGGTATCAGAGATAAAGTCCAGCTTGTAGGCTTCCTGTACCACATATCCCGTCGCATTGGAAATGTATAAGCTCACCGTCCAGGCAAAGTTTGTGATGGCATATAGTCCGTACTGAATACTTTTGCCGATACCGTCAAGCCAGTTCCACGGCAGCCAATCCCAACTTGAATCCACATAGAAATCAAGCTGGTAGTTTTCCAGCGGATATTTGGAATAGGTGTTAGCGTCACTCACCGTATTGTCTACCAGACCAGCCGCATGAGCTACCGTACCCGTGATAGATAAAAATACCAGCACACCGAGAATCACCGAAAGCGTGATAAGCAGATAACGGACTATTTTTCTCTTGTCCATAGGCTTCACCTCATTTCTTCCGTCTGCACTGGCGGTCTGGTATCAAAGGCATGGAACAGGTCAGCGAATACAGGGTGTATCTGGATAACGCCCACACGCCCGTATAAATCTTGAAACAGGCATTGCCCGTTTTCCAAATCCCTTAATCGCTTCTGGTTGCCCTCGTCCTCCTTATCCACACCGAAAAATTCAAGAGTATTCTTGATTTCCTTTATGTCTGTAGAACGGAACGCAAACTTTAAGCCGATATTGTTCTTCATCTTTTCATCGTCCACATCACCAGAGTTTTGTGTAACGAAGTAAACAGCAGCGTTCATGGAGCGTCCAGCACGAATCAGCTTGTTAGACAATGCTTTCCCCTGTGCCACCTGTAGGAACGTCCACGCCTCGTCCAAGTCCACCATCTTAAAAATGCTCCTGTCGGAATGGATAAAATCAAGGGCAAAGGTACTAATGACAATCAGCATAGCCACGGACAATAATTCCATTGTGGTGTATTCTTCAAACTTCGTGTCCTTATCCGGCAACACAAGGTCTGCCACCTGTATGATGTTGAGCTGCCTGTTTAAACTGA
>ERZ827496.2802-NODE-2802-length-16468-cov-5.218729_pt1 | contig 16468 bp, 16 predicted proteins | sample MGYA00519769_ERZ827496 | MGnify/ENA primary metagenome ERZ827496 (study PRJEB31778, sample SAMEA3449327) | human gut metagenome | biome: human gut; feature: human-associated habitat; material: faeces | place: United Kingdom | collected 2010/2012 ...
TTTTATAATTTTCTATGATACGATCTGAATATTTCTGCAGTCCTTATATTCTCTGGAACAGTTTTCCGTCAGGATTACCGCCCCTTCAAATGAAAAGAACGTCACCGCACTGATCTGTCCGAATTTGGAGCTGTCAGACACCACGTACTTTTCCAGACACTGCTCCATGGCGGTTCGCTTTACCAATGCCTCATTGGATTCCGGCGTGGTAAAGCCTTCTCTCTGAGTCATCCCGTTGGTCCCGAAAAAGCCCTTTGTAAAATGATAATTCTTCAGCATCTGCATGGCCTGACTTCCGATCACAGCTTCCGTAGATCCCTTCAGTTCTCCGCCGATCAGAAGCACACGGACTCCCATCTGAGCCAGAGCCCTGGCATGGGAAACACCATTGGTGACAAAAGTCGCCCCGGAGTCTTCCAGATGCTCCAGCATATATCCGGTAGTCGTTCCCGCATCCAGATACACAAAATCTTCCGGACGGATCAGAGCTGCCGCATAGGCTGCGATCTTCTTTTTTTCTTCAATATTCAGCTCAACTTTCTGGGCTACGGTAGGCTCATAGGCATTGACAGTATGTTCCAGTGCCACCGCACCGCCAAAAACCCTGGTCAGCTTCCCCGCCTTGTAAAGCGCCGTGATGTCTCTGCGGACCGTAGATTCCGATGCATTCAGGATATCTTTCAGTTCTGTTACCGTAACACTGTTTTTTTCTCTGAGAAGGCCGAGTATGATCTCGTATCTCTGCTCCGTCAGCATTCCTTTTCCTCCTTCAAAAAAGACATCCCGATCGACCGGACCGGGATGCCTTCTGTTCACTCATTCTGAGATTACAGGTTCTCCTGCATGAATTTGCTTACTGCCTCGTATGCTGCATCCTCATCTGCACCATCGAATGTAAAGGTAACCTCATGTTCCTTCTTTACGCCAAGTCCCATAAGTGCAAGAAGCTTTCTGCACTCTACAGTCTTGCCGTCCTTCTCGATAGTGATCTTGGACTCGAAACCTTTTACAAGCTTCACAAGCTCTCCGGCCGGACGTGCATGGATTCCTTCGTTATCTGTTACTACATACTTGAATTCTTTCATTTCTTTATCCTCCAGTTTTCATTTTAATTTAAAAAAATTTAAGCAACTTTTTTCTTCAGTACCCCGAGAAGTACAGCTGAGATCAGAGTTCCCACAACCAGTGCGACCAGATACATCATTGCATTACCTACAACCGGGAATACGAAGATTCCGCCATGTGGTGCCATCAGTGTACAGTTGAAGAACATGGAGATCGCTCCAGCTGCTGCGGAACCGACGATACAGGACGGAAGTACATGGACCGGGTCAGATGCCGCAAAAGGAATCGCACCTTCTGTGATAAATGCAAGTCCCATGATAAAGTTTGTCGGAGCGGATTCTCTTTCTGTTTTTGTAAATTTATCTTTAAACAGAAGAGATGCCAGAGCGATCGCACACGGAGGAACCATACCACCGATCATAACTGCTGCCATGATTCCGTAATTTCCTGCTGCGATGGATGCCGTTCCAAATACATAGGCCGCTTTGTTGAACGGGCCACCCATGTCAACTGCCATCATACCTGCTACGATGATACCAAGAAGAACCTTACTGGAACCACTCATGTTTGTAAGAGCTGTGTTCAGTGCCGTGTTCAATGCTCCGATTGGAGGCTCTACGACAAACGTCATAACAAGTCCCACGATCAGAATGCCGAATACCGGATAGAGAAGGACTGGGGCAATTTTTTCCAGTGCTTCCGGAAGTTTTTCGAACAATTTTTTTAAGAGAAGGATAAGATAGCCTGCCAGAAAACCTGCTACTAATGCACCGAGGAAACCAGACTTGCCGTTTGCTGCAATTGCACCACCCACAAATCCGACTGCCAGACCAGGTCTGTCTGCAATGCTCATAGCAATAAATCCTGCCAGAACCGGAAGCATAAATCCAAATGCAAGATCTCCTATGGATTTCAGTGTTGCCGCCACCGGTGTGATCGAACCGAAACTCTGTCGTGCTTCTGCTGTCAATGATGTCATATCTACACAAAGTCCATCGATCAGGAATGCAAGAGCGATCAAAATACCGCCGCCTACGACGAATGGCAGCATGTGTGAAACACCATTCATCAACTGCATATAAATCTGATGGCCTTTGGAGCCTCCTGCTTTTTTCTCGGAAACTTCTGCATTTTCCGATGCAGTATAAACCGGTACATTTCCGGACATTGCCTGCTCTATCAGTTTATCCGCTTTGCTGATACCGTCAGAAACCTGAACTTCGATCAGCTTTTTACCATTGAATCGATCCATCGGAACTTTTGTGTCTGCTGCCACGATGATGCAGTCTGCATTTTTGATCTCTTCCGCAGTCAGCACATTTTTCGCTCCGCCAGAACCTCTTGTCTCTACTTTAATGAAACATCCTTTCGCTTTTGCAGCCTTTTCCAGACCTTCCGCTGCCATGTAAGTATGTGCGATACCGGTCGGGCATGCTGTGACAGCCAGAATACGGAACTGATCTTCCGAGGTCGCTTCGTCTGCTTTCAGTTTTTCATCCAGATCCGGTGCTTCCTGATCTGCTTCATCGACGATCTTCATAAATTCTTCCGGGCTCTTTGCATTCTGCAGTGCTCTGGAAAAATCCTCATCCATCAGAAGTACAGAAAGTTTGCTCAGTACGTCCAGATGTACGTTGTCTTTGGTATTCGGTGCTGCAATCAGAAAGATCAGATGTACCGGCTCTCCATCAAGAGAATCGTAATCTACACCGTCCTTTACAACCATCGCTGCCAGTCCCGGCTTATCTACAAATGCACCTTTTCCGTGAGGGATCGCAATCCCCTCTCCGACACCTGTCGTTCCTTCCTCTTCACGGCGGTATACTTCCTGGCGATAAGCTTCCAGGTCATTGATTTTTCCACTCTTTGCCATCAGTTCGACCATCTGGTCGAGAGCTTCGTTCTTGGATTTTGGAGCACCGTCGATCCTGATGCTTCGCTTATCCAGCAGTTCTGTGATCCTCATAAGTTCTCCTTTCTTACATTTCTTTTTTGTGATAGATTTTCTACAAGAAGCTAATTTAAAAACGCCATACGAATTGTTCCTCACTTCGACATCGTAGTTTCAGGCTTTTGACCCTGGCATCTTTACAATGTTTTATAAATCGCTTCTACTTCTTCTTTTGTGGCAAAATTCTCAGAAAATGCACTGGCACTTCCGGTGGAAACGCCCATTTTGAATGCATGTTCATAGCTGCCTTTCTGCATATAACCTGCAGTAAAACCAGCCACCATGGAATCTCCGGCTCCAACCGCATTGATCAGTTTACCTTTCGGTGCCGGGCTTTCATATACGCTGCCATCCTCAGCAAGAAGCACTGCACCTTTGCCTGCCATGGAAACCAGAACATTTCTTGCTCCCATCTCCTGTAACTTCTTCGCATATGGTGCTACCTGGTCACGCTCTCTGATCTCCACTCCAAAGATATCGCCCAGTTCATGATTGTTTGGTTTAATGAGGAACGGATGGTATTTCAGTACATTGACCAGAAGGTCTTTTGTCGCATCCACCACGATCATGACCTCTTTTTCTTCCAGACGTTCCATAATGTCACTGTAAATAGAATCCGGAAGACTTGCCGGGATGCTGCCTGCAAGGATCAGCACATCTCCCTTTTTCAGTGTATCCAGTTTCTTAAGCAATCTTTCAAGTTCTTCACTTCCGATCGAAGGTCCTGTGCCGTTGATCTCCGTTCCATCGATGGATTTGAGTTTGATGTTGATCCTAGAAAATCCATTCTCAAGCTGGATAAATTCGGATGTAATGCCCATCTTCTCGACTTTTCTGCGGATCTCCTCTCCGGTGAAACCGGCGATAAATCCAAGTGCCGTACTCTCAATGCCGAGATTTTTCAGAACGATAGAGACGTTGATCCCCTTTCCACCGGCAAACATCTGCTCTGAACAGGTGCGGTTTGTCATTCCCAGTTGAAAATCTTCCACACCTACGATATAATCCAGACAAGGATTAAATGTTACCGTATAAATCATATGCCTTACCTCTTTCTTTTGCACTTTGGTGTGCCTCTTTGTTTCATGATTGTATTATACAATCATATTCGTTCAATTTCAATCATACTAATTCACAAATTTCCCTTTCTGTTTTTGTATAGTTTTCACAAACGTTCATTTTCATTCACACTCGTTCAATTTGCATTCAAAATTTGCCATGATGTCAGGGTCAAATTTGTTGCTCGCCATTTATAGAAGTGGGAGTCTTCTCCGACTGAGATAAAAAAACCACGCACCACCGACCGATTCAGTCAGTAAATGCTGTGGTTTCTTTTCTTTGCATTTTCAGATCAGTCCTCGTTTGCCCGCTTCCATCACGGCTCCTGCCTTATTGGAAACACCGAGTCTTTTGTAGATCTGCTGTGTATGATATTTTACATTAGCGGTTGTCATATTCAGCTCTGCCGCAATTTTTTCTTTTGACATTCCATCTGCCTGCAGTTTCAGGATTCGAAGCATTGTATCACTCAATGTGACTTCTTCCACACCCACTTTTAAATACGCCGGATAGAATCGTGCCATTTTTTCTGTCTCATCCTGAACCTTTGCCCAGAACTGTTTGTTCTTTCTGGTTTGTGCCAGATCTTTTTCTACTTCCGACGGCTTCCAGGATGTTGCCTGAAGCAGAGGCCGGATAGCCGCACCTTCTCTTGTGATGATCCGTACAAAATGATATTCTTCTGCTTTTGTCAGTGCCTCGCCAAGTGTTTCATCCCATTTTTTCTCACCCATGCGGTACTGCGTGATCGCAAGAAGCAGTTTCACTTCTATATCAATGTAGGTACGCTGCATCACTTTTGCATAATAGGCACATTTCAAAAGCAGATGATAAGCCTGCTCGTTTCTGCCATTCTGCAGATACACACGCACTTTCGTAATATAATGAAAACGATCATAAATAGAGAATATCAGTTCTTCATCCGGTGCCTGGGCAAGCCATTTTGCAATCGCTGCTTTGTCCGCATCATATAATGCACAGCGAACGAGAAAGGTATCGATATTCGGCAGAATTCTTTCTGCATTTTCCTGCTGTGCTTTACCCTTGAATCTGGTCAGAAGCTCCTCCGCTTCTTTTACTTTTCCGGTAATAATATGAAGCCAGGCAAGCATGCCGTCTCCGACAAAACACTGCTCGATCTTGCCTCCTGCCTCCGCCTGCATTCTTCCCTTATTTGCAAGCATCGCAACTTCATAATTATCTCCGCCCTTTTCAAAAAAGCTTTCTGCAAGTGCCAGATTTACAAGCCCCTTACCATATTTTCCAAGTACAAATTCCACAATCTTGCCAATGCTTCCTGCAAGCTCCCGGTCACGCTTGCTCCACTCACAGAAATCCTTGCCGCCGTTCATCTGAGATGCCTGGTTGCTGGTAACGGAAAACTCTTGTATTTTTACTTCTTTATCCAAAAGAAGCAAATATGCATTTTTCAGGATTTCTACCATATGGTCACTGCCACGATGCGGAAGTCCGATATCCAGATACAGGATCTTTCCTTTCGCCGAACGCCGTTCACTTCCGGTATGTTCTTTTGCATATTTTTGAAGCTCCCGGTACCAGCGTTCGCTCTCTTCGGTATTTAAAAGCAACGACTGCAGCATACTCATGCCACACATCAGTTCCGGGCTTTTGCATATTTTTTCTTCCGGCAGTTTAAGATAATACGGTTTCAGTTCATAATAATAAGCATTGTTTGGTGCTATCCGAACATTATCGATCAGCACCGAGGCGATTCTTTCCGTGTTATTCACCTGTTGATACATGGAAAGAGCCTTTAACGGCTGCTTACTGATCTGGTAATAAAGTCCTGCATTTTCGTAAAGCTTACGGATCTGCTCTTTTGTGTATTTTCGCCTCAGCCTCCGGATCATGCTGATCCGCATTTGATTTCTGAGTTTGTAGACCGTTTCACTTCCGTTTCGGACAATATCCATGAAATTACCGATCCACTGAATCCTTCCAAGAAGCGATTCTACATCATTGCGTCCGGTGATCATCTCCGCCATATATACGGTAAAATCTTCCACAATTGCAACTTCCATCAGAAATTCCTGTATTGATATTTCCCAGCGGTCATAGACATGATATTCCAGATAATCCCACATCTGGCTCAGTGCCTCTCCCACCATCGTCCGGTATTCTTCATCTGAAAACGGTTTCGTGACATCCTTTTCATCCTGCCCCATACGCATCTGCCAATAGACACTATTTGTGATGCTCCAGCCGATCGGCATACCAACGCAGTATGCTTTTTCTTTTGCCAGCTGTTCTTCACTGAAGATCATCCCGGTCATGGCAATATACTGATCTGCCTGATCTTCATCAAACAGCAGCTCCTGCTCACCGATCACATAGAAGACTTCACGATACCGCACAGCGTCCGCTCAAAATCAGCCACACATCCTCACGCTCCACAAGTTCGATGATCGCTTCCCGGATCTCCTCAGTATCATTCTGCATCGCCATATCGTGCAGACTGTTGATCACCACGGTTTTCCGCTGCTTGGAAACCTTGATCTCACGCAGCTCCTCCACTGTTACCAAACCAGCGTTAAACAGCGTATATTTCCGGTTCTTCAGATATCGCATGACCAGTTCCGTTTTGCCGCAACCGCTGACCCCATAAATATACGCTGTTATATTCTCTTCATCTGCCGCTTTCAGCCGCCTGATTGCACGGCGGGGTTTTACATAGCAGATTTTCTCCCCTTGCATCATCTCTTCCCACATGCTGTTTTCTGCCAATGCAACACCCTGCTTTCTCTGCTGTTTTCCTGCATTTTATGTTTATAAGTTCCTCTTCCCAAGAAAAAGTATAGCAATTTTTCTGTATTTTGTACACTATCCAAACGGCTAGTTTTTTTCTGAAAAGCAAGGAAAATTTGCAGGATTGTGAGAGTTACCTTGTAACGGAGCAATTTTCAGGCATACATTGAAGTCAAAAGTTTTTTATCTCAGTCGAGAAGACTCCCACTTCTGCAAGTGGTGAGTAATAACAAGTCTTTCTCAGTGGGAGTACAATCTCCGACTGAGATAAACGCTCCGCGAGGATGTGCAGTGATTCTGAGAAGAATATGTCAGCTTTCGCTGACCAGAATCACGCACCAAGTCTCACGTGCGTTCGACTTGAATTAATCAGATATTTTTCAGCAATCTCTTTTAATTTCTCCGGTGTCTTTTCATACCATGTGGCAAACACGGTGTTTTCCTGCTGAACGGTTTTTCCAACTTCCATGAGAAAGTCCGGGATATCGCTTTCTTTGATCATGCCCCAGGATTCACCAAATGCCTCCTGACCCTGTCTGTCACAGCCGTTCACATGAAGCGTAAATACCGGCTCTGTCACACCGTCAATTCTCTTTACTCCGCCGTGGAAACCGATCTTTCCGATCTGATGTGTCCCACAGGATGAAGTACATCCGGAAATATGGATCTGCGGCAGTACACCGTACGCAAAATCATATTCTTTTGCTGTCTCAACCAGTCTTCTTAAAAGTCCCTGGGAATCACGCACACCAACCTGGCAAATCGTTGCTCCGATACAGGATACGGAACTTTCGAATAAAGTTTCTGCTCCGTCATCCGTAGCTGCAAGCACTTTTTCTGCTTCTTTTGCCGTCAGGTTGATGATATAGACTGTCTCATCCGGTGAAATACGGATTTCTGCATCCGATACATCTTTGATGCTTTCATAGATCTCGCCAAATTTTGACACTTTCGGCACACCGCCGATCGGATGATATTTTACTGCATACAGTCCCGGCTGTTTCTGTGCCACGATTCGTTTGTTTTCTGTCTGAAGTTCACCGTCGGCTGCTTTTTCTGTACCGGAAACAGCAAGGTTCAGATCCAGTTTTTCATTTTTCTTTACTTCTTCGAGTTTCTCCAGAAATGCCTTCACATAGCCTTCGCTTCCCAGTTTTTCCTGCATATAACGTGTTCTGGCTTTTCCGCGGTTCTCATAGTTTCCGTATGCCAGGAAGGTATTGACCATCGCCTGCACATAATACAGGATCTGTGACGGCTCTACGTTTTCTGCCACTTTCACACCCATGCGTGGATTGTTGCCCAGTCCGCCCGCACTATATACGGTAAATGTTCCGTCTTCTGCTGCTACAAATCCAAGATCACGGAAGGTCGCATGTGTCACATTGACCGGAGAATTGGAAAATCCGACTTTCAGTTTTCGCGGCATGGTCACTTTATCTGCGTTTTTCAGAAGATAATCAGACACAGCCTCTGCATACGGCAGTACGTCAAAATATTCTCCCATTTCTACGCCGGAAAGCGGAGAGCACATCACATTTCGCGGGAAATCTCCGCCGCCGCCTTTTGTGATGATACCGACATCCACTGCTTTTTCCATGATGTCACAGACACTGTCTTTGTCCAGATCATGCAGCTGCACTGCCTGGCAAGTCGTAAAATGTGCTTTGTCCACATGATACTGTTCTACCATCTCTGCGATAAATTTCAGTTTTTCTTTTGTCAGTCTTCCGCCCGGCATACGCAGACGCAGCATGCTTGCCTCGCCGCCTTTCTGGGCATAGCTTCCGTATCCTCCGGAAAATCCTTTGTATTCTTTCACGCTTACTTCTTTCGCATAAAATTTTTCTGTCATCTCCCGGAATTTCGGAAGAGATGCTCTCCATTCCTGAATCAGCTGTTCCATACTTGTTCTCCTCATATTATTTATTCTTTTGTTTTAAACAAATGATGTCATAAAGATACTCCTGAGCAGATTTTCACTCCTGCCACCGCTTAGTGCTCCGTGCAGTTGAAGCAGGGGAATGCTTCTCTGCGGTAAAGTTATACAAATTGCTTTTTGCAGAGTAAGACACTCAATTTTACATCACGCTTTCTTTATACCATAATTTCAGTATGTTTCATATGTATTATTTGAAATTCTTTTAAATTTCTCCGAAAATCATCGGACGTTTCGGTGGTTGCGTCTCTGAAAACCGGTATGCACGCAGGAATCTCTCTTCTGCCTGCCCGGCTTTTTCCTGATCATTTGCATGCAGAACCGCCAGTGTCTCGCCTTTTTCGACATAATCTCCGACTTTCTTTTTCAGCTCCAGTCCTACCGAAAGGTCGATCACACTGTCTTTTGTCTCTCTTCCGCCGCCAAGAAGCAGGGAGCAGACTCCGATTTCATCACACTGGATATAAGAAATATAGCCGCTCTGCGGCGATGGTACTGCAATCTGCATAGAGGCTGCAGGCAGTTTCTCCGGATGAGAAACTTCTTCTCCTGTGCCGCCCTGTGCTTTGACAAATGCTTCCAGTTTTCTAAGTGCATCTCCATTCTGGATGGACTGCCGCAGCATTTTTTCTGCGGAAGCGACATCTTCTGCCTTTTTGCCGGCGATCAGCATCCGGCTTCCGAGTGCCAGAACCAGCTCCGTGAAATCTTCCGGGCCGCTGCCGTTCAAAGTTGCGATCGCTTCCTTTACTTCCAGAGCATTTCCGATTGCATAACCAAGCGGCTGATCCATATCGGTGATCAGTGCATGCATCTGACGCCCTGCATTTTTGCCGATCGTCACCATCTCTTCTGCCAGAGCAAACGCATCTTCTTCGCTTTTCATAAAAGCTCCGCTTCCGGTCTTGACATCCAGAACAATCGCATCGGCACCGGCAGCCAGTTTCTTGCTCATGATCGAGCTGGCGATCAGTGAAAGATTGTCCACGGTCGCCGTCACATCCCGCAGGGCATAGAGTTTTTTGTCAGCCGGAGCCAGATCTGCCGTCTGTCCCATGATCGAAATGCCGATCGTATTGACATTCTTTATAAACGTTTCAACCGGGATTGCCGTTGAAAATCCGGAAAAGCTCTCCAGCTTGTCGATCGTGCCGCCGGTATGCCCAAGGCCTCTGCCGCTCATTTTCGCTACCGGAATTCCACAGGAAGCTACAAGCGGAACAAGTGCCAGCGATGTCTTGTCCCCAACACCTCCTGTCGAATGCTTGTCAACTTTAATCCCATGGATTGCCGAAAGATCCAGCCTCTCTCCGCTGTCCGCCATGGCAAGCGTCAGATTTAAGGTTTCCTGTTCATTCATCCCTCGAAAATAAATCGCCATCATCAGTGCTGACATCTGATAATCTGGGATTTCCCCATTTGTATAACTTCGGATCATCCAGTCAATTTCTTCTTTTGCTAATCTTTCCCCATCTCGCTTTTTCCTGATCAGATCATACATTCTCATAATAAAACCCCCAATCCGCAGAAAAAATCTGATATCCTGCACCTCTGCTGTCCGCCGGAAGCTGTATCAGACCAAACGCACAAAACGCCGGCTTTCGCCAGCGTTTTGCTTACTTAGTTAAAATATACCATTTCATCTGCCGGCGGTTCGCACGGTTCTACCTTGCTTGCATACAGCACAGGACCTTTTCCGCGATAAAACTTATCGTATTCAAATGCTACCCTTGCAGTGACCATAACCCACTGTCCATGTTTCAGCTGCGGAGCGATCTGACTCTTACAGATGTAGCCGATCATCTGCATATCATCTGCACAGCAGGTCATCGCTTTTCTTCCCGGCACAAAATAAGGTGCCTCTTTGTTTTTGCTCTTCATGGCACGAGCCTTGAACTTCACCGTTTTCCCCACGTATTTGTCCGGATGGTCATCCATATCCACATAGAAGATACCGTAATCCACATCTTCTATTTCGATAATCGGAGCATCCATATCGTACGGCGTGTTTTCCTCAAACAGGTCGATCAGTTCACCATCCTCATCCTCAAAGCTGATATCACAGGAAGGATTGACAACCTTGATGCCTCTTCGATAATTGGTCAGCGGATCACTTGATTTACAGCGATTGAAGATCACCATATCTGCATTCTGCACCATCTCTGAGAACAGAGACTGCATATTTGCACGGTAGATCTGATAGCTGCTGCCGTCTACGATCACGATCTCCTGAGAAATGCCCCATCCAAGCGGCAGTTTCATCGCACGCAGTTTGTTGACACCCCAGAGCGGATTGTACTCAAGCAGCACTCGCTCCGGATGATATTTGCGATGCAGAACACGGAGGTTCTCAAATGTAAAATCCTCCGGCTCTTCAATCTTCTCGACAACCGTGTTGTATTTCAGAAGTTCTTTCTCGTCGTACTCCTCCTCACCCTCTTCGCAGGTGATCAGGAGTGTTGTTCCTTCTATTTGAAAGTAATCCTGTTTCGCAGTAAAATCCAGAAAAGAAGTTTTGCCGCTCTCCAGGACACCGGTCACAAGATAAACCGGTGTTGAAATATTAAAATCACTCATCTTTTTTTACCTTGTTCCTTATTTCGCAAACCACAGCTGCTCTAATTTTGCTTCATCCAGTTTGGAACCGATCACGCAGATACGTCCTGTGTATTCTGCACTTCCCTTGCGGATATCCACTTCTTCCGGAACCATGTCAAAATAAGTCCAGACACCGTCTTCGCTCTCCAGCATACCTTTTGCACGCAGGATCATTCCGTAAGAATCGTCTTCTGACAGAGTTTTCAGAATCTTTTCAATCTCTTCACGGCTGTATTTACGGACGGTTTCCTTACCCCAGCTTGTAAATACCTCATCTGCGTGATGATGGTGATGATGATGTCCCTCGTGGTCATGGCAGCCACAGGTGCAGCCCTCTCCATGGTCATGGTGATGCTCATGACCCTCGTGGTTATGATGATGTTCATGATCGTGATGATGCTCATGCTCTTCGTGATCGTGATCATGGCAGCCGCAGGTGCAGCCCTCTCCATGGTCATGGTGATGCTCATGATCGTCGTGGTCATGATCCTCATGATCGTGATGATGCTCATGCTCTTCATGGTCATGGTCGTGATGATGTTCATGATCACAGCAATGGTCATGCTCTTCTTCTACATGAGAAAGGTCGATCTTCATTCCTTCGATCGTGTCCAGGATCTTCTGTCCACCCAGATCTTCCACCGGTGTTGTGATGATCGTAGCATCCGGATTCAGTTCACGGATCAGTTCGATGGCAGCTTCGATTTTTTCCGGTGTTGCCTTCTTTGTATCGGTACGGCTCAGGATGATCGTGCCGGCTGCTTCTACCTGATTCTTGAAGAATTCACCAAAGTTCTTCAGATACATTTTGCATTTCAGAACATCGACAACCGTAACGGCACTGTTCAGTTTCACTTCTCCGTCTGCTTCCAGATGCAGATTTTCAACTGCATGGATAACGTCAGAAAGTTTGCCGACACCTGACGGCTCGATCACGATGCGGTCCGGGTGATATTTCTCTACCACTTCTTTCAAAGCAGTTCCGAAATCTCCTACCAGAGAGCAGCAGATACAGCCGGAATTCATTTCCTTGATCTCGATTCCTGCATCTTTCAAAAATCCACCGTCAATACCGATCTCGCCGAATTCATTCTCAATCAATACCACCTGCTGTCCTTTAAATGCATCCTGTAACAGTTTTTTGATCAGGGTCGTTTTACCTGCACCCAAAAAACCGGAAATAATATCAATCTTTACCATAATAACTTCTACATCTCCTTTATCCATTTCGTCCATCCATCGGACGACATTCTGCCCCGATTATACAACCTGATTTTGATTCTGTAAAGCAGACACCAGATTTGTCAGGCATTCAGAATGGCATTTATTTTCTCATCTTTTTCTTCTTTTGTGATAATGCCCATCTCGAACTGCTGCTCGATTTTTTTGATCTCTTCAAAATTTTCTACTTTTTTCCTGGCAATATTCAGCTTCTGCTCATATTCTTCCTTAGAAATAATTTCCATGGCAAGTGCTTTGTCGAGAACGCCTTTTTCCTGTTCAAAAGACTCTTCCGCTTTTGTCTTCTCACGAAGAAGTGTATTCTGTTTTGCTCTCTTCTCTACTTCCGCCAGCTGATTTTCCAGCTCCTTTTTCTTTGCCTGATCCTGTTTGATGATCGTCAGGAAATCAGAAACATCAAACACCGGCTCTTCGTCCTCATCAGATTCTTCTGCAACTTTATCTTCTGCCGGCTCTTCGGATACTTCTTTTTCTTCGTCGATCGTTTCTGCTGTATCTTCTGCTTTCACTTCATCGATGGTTTCATCAGCTGCTACTTCTGCCTTTACTTCGTCAATTGCTTCTTCCTTCACTTCATCGATCACTTCTGAAGATTCTGTTGCTTCGGTTGTTTCAGCTTCGGCTGCTTCATTTTCTGCTGTTTCCGGTTCTGCATCATCCATATCTGCTACAAATTCTGCATATTTCTTTCCGATCTGCAGATACTGTGCATCCATTTCTTTCTCTAATTCACGGATCTGTCTTTTCAGACCGGTGATCTCCATTGTATCCTGTACACTTGTCTCAACAACTGTTTTTACATTGTTTGCTGATGCGGCAATGTTTTCTCCCACATCCTGTACCTTTTTTAAAGCTTTGTCAAAAAATCCCATGATATCAACCCCTGTCTTATTGTGTGTAAATGCACATCGATTCTGCTAAGTAAATATCATCCAAACCGACCAGAATCGCATGCCAAGTCTCGCATACGTTCGACTTGATTTTAGAGTTCTATGTCTAATATAACACACCCGAATCATTCTAACAAGTCCAAAGGCGTACACCGGAGAAAAAAGCACAGCCAATTTTTGATTCCTGAACTCAACACAAATTACGGTCAACAAGTGGGACTTCTCTTTTGTGCAAATTGCACGAAAAAAAGCACCGTCCCCGATGCTCTCTACTTGTCATCCAAAACAGTGCTTTTATAGTGCGCGATCAGGGGTTCGAACCCTGGACACCCTGATTAAGAGCGGTTTATTCTATAATAATATAGTATAGAATAAGATAGATATCAATTCTTTAACCTATCTTCGAATCGTATAATTTGGGCTTTTCTTCCTGTTCAGTTTTAACATTCAATATTCCTTTAATGATTTCTTTTCTTTCAGGGCTACAAGTCTTATAAGCCTGCAAAATAGCAGTCTCTTCTGCTGTCAATGGTCTTGTGCTATCATTCGATTCTTCTCCGGTTAAAAGAAAATATGGTGATACTTCTAAAATTTCACAAATTGGGACTATATACTCTGCTGGTGGTGGTGTTCCCCGGCTTTTCCAGTTACTTATAGTTGAGCTACTTATGTTTAGTTTGTGTTCTAATGCTCTGGCTTTTATGCCCTTTTCTTTCATGGTCTTGAATAGTCGTTCTGATATGGTCATTTTGTGCAGTTCTCCTAAATTTCCATTTTTGGGAAAATGCTATATTGACTTATTCCCAATTTTGGAAATATAATGTGGTTGTAAAGTTAATAGTTATACCTAGTTACAAAGAAAAATAGTTAATACTTGATTGTACCATTATTCGGTATTTCATGCAATGAGAGGAGACATTGACCATGAAAAATTATTTATTTGCGTATCTTGAGGATGAAATGACAGTATGCCAGGCATACAGACACGTATGCAACGAGCTTGCAGGGGAAGATCTTCCAGAACATGAAAGAACAGAGCTTTGTGAGCAGAAAGCAAGTTTACAGTGCCATATGGCAAATGAACTTATGCACAAGATGGGTTATGTGGAACATGAGAAGCCACGCGGTGAAAGCTGCTATCCTGCTACTGTCTGGGAGGTGGCATAATGACAGAATATGCATATCTCGGTACAAATGAGGACTTAGCGGAGAAATTCGCAAGTGTTCTGCATGATCTGGTCTGTTCAGATAATATGATTGAAGATCGGCGTTTAGGGGAAAATTTACGCTGCGTCAGATCGCAGATCATCGAGCGTTTTATGGAAGATAACGGATATATACGCAACGGTGCCATGCTCTGGGTGAAAGCCGAAAAGAATGGGGAATGAGCCGCCAGAGAACGGCGTGCAGAAAGTGAGGTAAACAATGCGAATCAGAGTAAAAACAGATCAGAAAGTGAAAGTTTTGACACTTAAGGCGAGTGACTGGAGGATGGACAACGGACGCAGCGGGACGAGCTATAAAGCCGGTATCCTCTCCGATGGGGATATTGACAAGGTAAAAGTGACTCCGGAACTGTTCCGAGAACTGAAAGAAGATCGTGAGTACATCTTGTCAGGCGTTCTGTCAGCAAATAACGGCAACACAAGCTTTGTGTTCGATGCGATCGTGACAGAACCGGCAAACGCTGGCAAGTAGTCCAGTCAAGGGCGTCAGCTCCGTATTACCCTTGACCGGACGGACGCCGGGAGCAACTGACAATGGGTACTGAGGAAATGACAGCCTACAGGGGTGGATTTCCTCTTGTTTACCCTTCCATAGATTGGGGGATGACATGAACGAAGCCGGATTTATACCAGAATTTGAAACGGCGGCAGAGACGGAAACAACAGCGGAAACGGTGCAGCCTGAACGTGAAAACAAGGCATCTCACAAAGAAACTGAACTTGAAACGGAAACGGAAACAGGAAACGGAGCTGTTAAGGATAACGTAGAGACCGAGACGCAGGAAGATCTGCTTGAGTATATCCGTTCTATAGACACTAACCTTGCTGAGATGCGTGGGACGCTGGAAGCTGTACAGGGAACCATTGTTAATGTTGAATACGATGCTGCTATGCAATTCGTGATCCTGAGTGTTGGCGTTGGACTGCTGGCACTCCTTGCCGGGTTTTTCTTCGCCCGTGTCATCTTCCGGAAACTGTAACGTAATGGGGGAAAATAACGTGAACACAGTATTGAACTTGCTTACATTAGGCGGCTTCTTTTATGTGATGTTCCGGGGCTTCGGCAGCCTGATCGGGGACGTTAAGAAGCTTTTGAGAGGTGGTGGACATCATAGAGAATATGTTGACAGCACTGCCCGCGATGTCACTGACGAACGCGGAACAGATACAAAGACTGAATGATTTTTTTAGCGAAAATGCCAGGCAGATCATCGACACGGCGAAATATATGTTTCTTGCTGGGTTTGGTATCGCCATTGTAGGCATATTGGTGACTTTTGGTACTTTCAAGGCTCTGAGCATTTTCAGGGAAATGTCCAAGCTTTGATTTGTATAAATATTCTTATGGGAGGTAAAAGCACATGACAGAAGCAATGACGCAGGCGTTCAGCACTGCATTAACAACCATCCAGACCGATGTGACTGGAATGATCACAACTGCTCTTCCGATCGCCCTTGGACTGTTCGGAATCGGCATGGCTCTTAGATGGGGCAAAAACTTCTTCTCAAGCCTGGCTTCATAATGGTTTAAGAAGAACAGAAAAAGTAAGTCTTGGCATCATCTACAACAAACTTTTTCTCTTTCCGGCATGGTGGGAAGACTCCCCGCCGTGCCACTTTCAAAGGTTTATACAGTTACTTGGTGTGGTGGTTCTGTAAATATGTCTCCTCATAGTCCAGAACCACCAAAAAAATATTGAAAAAAGAACTATTTTGTTATAAACTCTTATTA
>ERZ827496.2806-NODE-2806-length-16461-cov-4.251006_pt1 | contig 16461 bp, 13 predicted proteins | sample MGYA00519769_ERZ827496 | MGnify/ENA primary metagenome ERZ827496 (study PRJEB31778, sample SAMEA3449327) | human gut metagenome | biome: human gut; feature: human-associated habitat; material: faeces | place: United Kingdom | collected 2010/2012 ...
AAAATGATCGGACTTTCTTTCGCCGCTGCGGCGGCGAAACTCTACGAGGTTTTTGAACAAGCCGAAACCGCCCGCACGGGTCTCCGTGCGGGCGGGGGGGATTGCAATTACGCTGCGGTGGGCATGCTGGGCTGCTCGGGCGTGCTCGGCTGGTCAGGCGCGGCCGGAAGCTCGTCGAGCGCAAAGGTCAGCTGCGTCTCGTAGAAGCTGCGGAACACCTGCGCGAGCTGCGCGCGGCTGAGCAGGTCGGTCGGCTTGAAGGAACCGTTGTCGCCGACCATGATCCCGCTGATGTAGCAGACAGCGACCGCCTCGCGTGCCCAGGAAGCGACCGTGTCGCCGTCCTTGAACGCGCCGAGGGCGATCTTGATGTCATCCTCGACGAGGATGGAATCCGTGCCGAAGAGCATACCGTAGAACATGACGGCCATCTCCTGACGGGTGATGGCGCGGCCCGGGCGGAACGTGCCGTCCTCATAGCCGCTGACCACGCCGGCGTTGTAGGCCCAGGTGACCGCATCCGCGTACCACGCGGTGGAGTCGACATCGCTCAGCGGGCAGGTCAGACCGGACACGTCGGGCTCGTCGGCGAGCTCATACATCACCTGCGCGACCATGGCGCGGGTCGTCGTGACGTCGGGGGCGAACTTGTTGTCGCCCATGCCGGACATCAGGCCGGACGCCTGCGCAAAGTCGACAGCGGGCTTATACCAGCCGCTCGTGGCGTCGTCAAACGTGTTTTCAACGATCTTCAGACCGGAAACCGCAGCGCGCAGCTCGGCGCACAGCGCCACGCGCTCGGCCTCGGTCTCGGCGGCGGCCAGCTTGGCCTCGACAGCGGCATAGGCCTTGTAGCTCTCGGCCGTGTAGGAAGCCTCGCCCATGACCATGCTCTGCACATCGGCGATCGCCGGGGCGACACCCTGATCGACCGTGATGCGGCCGGCAGGCTCGGCATAGGTCTCACCGATCACGCCCTTGAGCTCCTTGGTGATGTATTCCATGACCACTTCGTCCAGCGGCAGGCCGGTGTCGAACTGGTTGGTGGCTGCGGCAAACGCATAGTACGTGTCGCCGCCGCCGGCCACGAAGTTGTTCGTGATGACGGCATAGGTGGCCTCGGGGTCAAAGTCCTTGCCGTTGATCGAGCCGATGGTCACGCGGTTGATGGTCTTGGGGCCGTAGTACGTAGAACCCGGATAAGGCTCGGCGTTCGCGTCGTACTTCTCATACGTCGCGACCTTGAACTGCATACCCGCCACCTGCGGGAAGCCGCCGATGGACTTCGGCGTGCAGTACGTGCTGGCCTCGAGCGCCTCGAGCAGCTCGGAGCCCTTCACGTAGACCACGGCGAGCGTGTTGCCGAACGGCAGCACGGTGTTGATGTCCTTCTTCGTGACGTCGCCCACGCCGATGCTCGCGCGGATGCCGCCGCCGTTGGTGATGGCGACCACGTTCTCCGCCGGAACGGTGATCTCCGCATCGGCAAGCACCTTCCAGAGCATGGCGTCCGTGATCAGGTCGCCGAGGTTGGTCTCGGAGTCACGGTTGCCGTTGGGCGCCTTCGCGCCGTTGAGCGCCACCTCGCTCACGGCGAACTTCTCGCCGTAGGCCTTGTCGATGGGCTCCTTGATGGCCTTGGCGGCCGCGGCGACCTTTTCGTCGCGCGTTTTGTAGTCAACGACGGTGACGGACTTGCCGTCGGCATTCTTCTCAGTGTGCCAGATGGCCTTGAGCTCGTTGCCGACGATCTTCTTCGTGGCGTTGTCGATGGTGATGACGCCGATGTTGGCAAAGGCCGTGCCGGTCGACTGGATGGCCTCGCCGTTCGGGCCTGCGGTCATGACGGTGTGGGAGTGGCCGTCGATGATGAAATCGATGCCCTGCACGTTCTTGGCCAGATCATAAGAGGTATAGGGCTCGGAGCTCTCGTCCACGCCCAGATGCGCGAGGCAGACGACGAGGTCGGCGCCCTTCGCCTTCAGGGCTGCGACCTGTGCCTTCGCGCAGTCATAGAGCTCCTTGCCGTCCGCTCCGGCGAGGAACTTCAGGCCCTGAATGAGCTTGGGGTTGGCCTTGGTCTGCGCCTCGGGCGTATCGAGACCGAAGAAGCCGATCTTCACGCCGCCCTTTTCGATGATGGTGTTGGCGTCAAAGATGGTCTTGCCGTCGGCACCGAGCACGTCGGCACACAGGACCTGGAACTTGGCGGCCTTCATGTTCTCCGCCAGCTGCGCATAGCCGTAGTCAAACTCGTGGTTGCCGAGGGTGACAACGTCATAGCCGGTCGCGTTCATCATGGTCACCGCGTCCGCGCCCTTGTTGACGCTGACGTAGACGGTGCCCTGACTGTAGTCGCCGGCGTCGGCAAGGATGACCTCCGCGCCCTGCGCCTCATAGTCCGCCTTCAGGGCTGCCATGGCCGCGTACAGATCGATCGCACCGTGCACGTCGTTCGAGTGCAGGATGACGGTCTTTCCGTCCAGCGGCTTTTCCGCTCCGGCCGCAAATGCCGTGCAGCTCAGGCTCAGCACCAGGCAAAGCACCAGCAGCAGAGAAAGCAATTTCTTCATGTGCTTCATGTGATATCCTCCGTTTCATGATTTGGGGTATCGCTCCTTTGATTATAGCATCCCGCAGCCGAAAACGGGACGGTCTGTGCGCAAAAAACGTGTCAAATCTCCGTGGCATTTTGACCAAATTTACCCTGCATTTTTATGCCTTTCGTAAAATAACCGCGGCGCGGCGCGTTTTCGCCTTTCGCCATTTACAACTCCGCCGTCCGTGTGATAAACTGATATGTCATTGTTTTTTCGAAAGGAGCCGAATTATGAGCTACGCAGACGAAGTATTCATCCGCAACTGCCGCGACATACTGGAAAACGGCGTCTGGGATACCGACCGGACCGTGCGCCCCCACTGGGAGGACGACGGCGCTCCGGCGCACACGGTCAAGAAGTTCGGCATCGTCAACCGCTACGACCTGTCCGAGGAGTTTCCGCTGCTGACGCTGCGGCGCACCTATTGGAAGACCGCCGTGGACGAGCTGCTGTGGATCTGGCAGCAGAAGTCGAACAACATCCACGACCTGCGCGGTCACATCTGGGATCAGTGGGCCGACGAGACCGGCTCCATCGGCAAGGCCTACGGCTATCAGCTCGGCGTCAAGCACCAATATCCCGAGGGCGAATTCGACCAGGTGGACCGCGTGCTCTATGACCTGAAGCACAACCCCGCCTCCCGCCGCATCCTGACGAACATCTACACGTTCGAGGATCTGCACGAAATGGCGCTCTACCCCTGCGCATATTCGATGACCTTCAACGTCTCGGGCAACACCCTCAACGCCATCCTCAACCAGCGCAGTCAGGACATGCTCGCGGCGAACAACTGGAACGTCGTGCAGTACGCCGTGCTCGTGCATATGTTCGCGCAGGTGTCCGGGCTGCAGGTGGGCGAGCTGGTGCATGTCATCGCCGACGCGCACATCTATGACCGCCACGTGCCGGTCATCGAGCAGATCATCCAAAACGAGCCCAAGGCCGCGCCGAAGTTTCTCATCGACCCGTCCGTCAACGATTTTTACGCCTTCACCCGCGACAGCTTCCAGGTCGAGGGCTACGAATACAGCGAGTTCACGGGGAAAATCCCCATCGCGGTGTAAGGAGGGCCTGCCATGGATGCGATCGTTGCCGTCTATGCCGACTGGGGCATCGGCGCCAAGGGCACACAGCCGCTCGTGATCCCCGCCGACCGCCGCCGCTTCCGCGAGCTGACGATGGGCGCGGCCGTGATCGTCGGGCGGCGCACGCTGGAGGATTTTCCGGGCGGAAAGCCGCTGCCCGGCCGCGAAAACTTTGTGCTCTCGCGCCGGAACATCACGATCGAGGGCGCGCAGGTGGTGCACGACCCGGACGAGGCCGTGGCCGCCGCCGCGCAGCACGCGCGCTGCTTCGTCATCGGCGGAGACAGTGTGTTCCGGCAGATGTTCCCCCACATGACGCGCGTATACGTCACAAAAATCGACGCCGCGCCCCACTCGGACGTGTTTTTCCCGAATCTGGACGCAGACCCCGCGTGGCGCTGCGTGTCCGCCAAGCCGCGCGCCGAGCATGACGGCGTGGGCTATCAGTTTTGCGTGTACGAAAAAACCGAAGCATAAAGATCCGCCGCTTTCCGGAGTCGGAAAGCGGCGGATCTTTTCTGCGCTCACCCGGCGAGTACCGCGAGGGAGAGCGCGTTGATGCACATGTGGAAAAACACCGGCGGCCAGATCGAGCGCGTCTGCTCATAGCAGAACGTGAGCGCGGCCGACACCGGCACATACGCCAGCGCCGAGAGCAGCAGCTTCGGATCGCCGTACATGACGACGTACTGCCAGACGTGGTAGAGCGAAAAGAGCGCGATCGACACGGCATACGCCCAGAAGCGGCTGTGCGGCCGGATGGTGCCGAAGACCACGCCGCGAAACAGGCACTCCTCCACGAGCGGCGCCATGAGCACCGCGACGGCGATCATGCGCTTGTAGTCCACTTTGGCAAGGCCGGTCACGGCGTCGTTGTTCGGCACGGGCAGCTCCCCGATGAGCCCCGTGCCGAGCTGCAGCACGAGCGAGAGCAGCACGTCGATGCCGTAGGCGGCGAGCATCATGCCGATGCAGCGCAGGATGCTGCCGGCCATCGTGTCATAGCTGCGGTGCAAAAAGCGCCACATGACGGCGAGCGTGAACACGAGGCCGATGAGGTAATACCAGACGTTGCACGTCACGTCCGACGGCAGCTCGCCGAGCACCGCCATGAGGAGCACGCCGATCGTCAGCGGCAGCACGGCCACGTGGATGGGAAAATAGACCCAACCCGCGATGCGCGCGCCGCGGGGCATGGGATCGCTCCACTCTGCTTTGGCTCTGCGCATATCAGCCCCTCGCTTTCTGCTGCAGCTCAAAGAGCAGGCGCATGGCCTCGAGCGGCGTGATGGTGTTGAGGTCAATGGCGCGCAGCTGCTCGGCGATGACGTCTCCGGCGGCGTCGCCGAGCGTCATCTGCGCATCGTCCTGCGCCGGGTGCGCGGGGGCGGCGGGCTGCGCCGCGCCGGACTCCAGCTCGCGCAGGTAAGTCTTGGCCTTCGTGATGATCGTGTCCGGCACACCGGCAAGCTTTGCGACCTCGATGCCGTAGCTGTCGTCGGCCGCGCCCGCGACGATCTTGCGCAGAAACAGCAGCGTGCCGCCCTGCTTTTTGGCCGTGATGTTGTAGTTGCGCACGCCGGGCAGCGTCTGCTCGAGCGCGGTCAGCTCATGGTAGTGCGTGGCGAACATGGTCTTGGCGCCGAGGCGGCGGGGGTCTGCGCAGTATTCGAGCACCGCGCGCGCGATGGCCATGCCGTCATACGTCGACGTGCCGCGGCCGATCTCATCCAAAATGAGCAGGCTCTGCGCCGTGGCGTGGCGGAGGATGTTGGCCATCTCGCTCATCTCGACCATGAACGTGCTCTGTCCGGCGGCGAGGTCGTCAGACGCGCCGATGCGCGTGAACACGCGGTCGACCACGCCGATGACGGCGCTTTTCGCCGGGACGAACGAGCCCATCTGCGCCATGAGCACGATGAGCGCGGTCTGGCGCATATAGGTGGATTTACCGGCCATGTTCGGTCCGGTCACGATGGCGACGCGGTCATCGGCATCGTTGAGGAACGTGTCGTTCGGGACGAAGAGGCTGTCCTTTTGCGCCTGCTCGACGACGGGGTGACGCCCCTCGCGGATGTCAAGCGTGCGCGACAGGTCCACCTCGGGGCAGACGTAGTTGTTCTTCACGGCGGTCTCGGCCAGCGAGCACAGCGCGTCGAGCCGCGCCACGGCGTCCGCCGCCGCCTGCACGCGCGCGACCTCGTCGGCGACGAGCTGGCGCACCTCGTTGAAGAGCTGGTATTCCAGCTCCGCGATGCGCTCGCGCGCCGTCAGGAGCGTGTTCTCGAGCTCCTTGAGCTCGTGCGTGAAATACCGCTCGCTCGACACCAGCGTCTGCTTGCGGATATAGTCCTCCGGCAGCTCGGTGATGCCCGCGCTGTTGGGAATGTCGATATAATAGCCGAAAACCTTGTTGTAGCCGACCTTGAGCTTCTTTGCGCCCGTGCGCTCGCGCTCGCGCTGCTCGAGTTCGGCAACGGTCTGCGCGCCGTGATCGCGCACGTTGCGCAGGCGGTCGACCTCCTCGCTGTAGCCGGGGCGGAGGATGCCGCCCTCGCGCACGGAAAACGGCGGCTCGTCGCAGATCGCGCGGTCAATGCGCGCGCAGAGGTCGGCGAGCGTGTCCATCTGCGCGATGTCGCGCAGCGCCGCACTGTGCACGTTCTGCAGCAGCGCCGTCAGCTGCGGCAGCTGCGCGCAGCACAGCGCCAGCGCGTGCAGGTCGCGCCCGTTGGCCGAGCCGTACACCGCGCGCGAGACAAGGCGCTGCATATCGCCGATCTCCCGCAGGCAGCAGATCAGTTCGCTGCGCAGGACATTGTCGCCCACCAGCTCCTCCACCGCGCCGAGGCGGCGGCGGATCTGCACGGGACTGAGCAGCGGACGCTCCACCCATGCGCGCAGCAGGCGGCCGCCCATGGGCGTTTTCGTCTTGTCGAGCACCCAGAGGAGGCTGCCGCGCTTTTCGCCGGAGCGGAGGTTTTCCGTCAGCTCCAGATTGCGGCGCGTGGTGTAGTCGAGCTCCATGTAGTGGTCGTCACCCAGCAGCTCCAGCCGCCGGATGTGGCCGAGGTCGCACTTTTGCGTCTCGTGCAGGTAGGCCAGCAGCGCGCCGGCCGCGCACACGGCCGCCGGCGCCTCACCGAGGCCGAGCTCGTCCGTGCTCTGCACGTCAAACTGCTCGCACACGCGCGCAGCCGCCGCCATGTATTCAAACCGGTCGCCGCCCGCCTCGACCAGACTGCCGAGGCGCTTGGTGAGGAAGGTGCGGATGTCGTCATTTTCCGCCGCCGCGTCGGCGCATACGGCCTCGCGCGGGGCAAAGCGCCCGAGCTCGTTGAGGATGTGGCTCACGGCGTCGGCCGGGTAGCTCGCGGCGCAGAATTCCCCCGTCGAGAGGTCGCAGAACGCCGTGCCGCCGGACTGCGCGCTCAGATACACCGCGCCGAGATAGTTCGACTTGTTCTCCTCGAGCATCGACGACTCCGTGACCGTGCCGGGTGTGATGATGCGGATGATGTCCCGCTCGACCAGTCCCTTAGCAAGCGCGGGATCCTCCATCTGCTCACAGATGGCCACCTTGTAGCCCTTGGCGATCAGGCGGCCGATGTACGCCTCGGCCGAGTGGTACGGCACGCCGCACATGGGCGTGCGCTCGGCGGGGTCTTCGACGTTGCGGTCGCGCGTCGTGAGCGTGAGGTCGAGCTCGCGCGCGGCAAGGCGCGCATCGTCGTCGAACATCTCATAAAAATCGCCCAGCCGGAAAAACAGCAGGCAGTCGGGATTGCGCTGCTTGATCTCGTAATATTGCCGCTTCATCGGCGTCAGTTCCGCCATGTCACGCCTCCTCGCCGTAGAGCGCCCACGTGTTGCTGCCGGTGATCTTCACGTCCACGAACTGCCCGACGAGGGACGCGTCCCCGCGCATGTGCACGAGGCGGCCGCCCTTCGTGCGCGCCGTGAGCGGATGGTCGCCCCGGCCGTCGGCCCCGTCGACGAGCACGCGCTGCACGCTGCCCTCATAGGCGCGGTGCTTTTCCTCAGAGATGCGGTTGGCCGCCGTGACGAGCGCATCAAAGCGCACCTGCTTCTGCGCGCGGGTGTAGGGATCGGGCATCTTCGCCGCCGGGGTGCCAACGCGCGGCGAGTAGATGAAGGTAAACATCGCGTCATAGCGCACGGTCTCGATGAGCGAGAGCGTGTCGTCAAATTCGGCGTCCGTCTCGCCGGGAAAGCCCACGATAATGTCCGTCGTGAGCACAAGGTCGGGCATGTACTGCCGCGCAAGCGCCACCTGCGCCAGATATTTCTCGCGCGTGTAGCCGCGGTTCATCGCGTGCAGGACGCGGTCGTTGCCGCTCTGCACGGGCAGGTGCATCTGGTGCGCGCACTTTTCGCACTCGGCCATGGCGCGGAACAGCTTTTCCGTCGCGTCCTTCGGGTGGCTGCTCATAAAACGGATGACAAAGTCGCCCGGGATGGCGTTGATGCGCCGGATGAGGTCGGCAAAGTCCACGTCCTCGTCGAGGTCGCGGCCGTAGGAGTCGACGTTCTGCCCCAGCAGCGTGATGTCCTTATATCCCGCCGCAACGAGCTCGCGCGCCTCGCGCTCGATCTCCTCCGGGTGGCGGGAGCGCTCGCGCCCACGCACGTACGGCACGATGCAGTAGGTGCAGAAGTTGTTGCACCCGTACATGATCGACAGCCACGCCTTGACGCTGCCATCGCGCTGCTGGGGGATGCCCTCGGCCACGCTGCCGTCCGCCGGCGCGATGGCGAACACCCGCCGGTGCTCGGTGCAGACGGTGTGCAGCAGCTCCGGGAAGCGCCACAGCTCGTGCGGGCCAAAGACGAGGTCGACGATGCGGTAGGACTTTTTCAGCTTCTCGGCCACGTGTTCCTGCTGCGCCATGCAGCCGCAGACCGCGATGATCTGATTGGGGTTGCGCGCCTTGGTGTGCGTCAGCGCGCCGACGTTGCCGAACACGCGCGTCTCGGCATGCTCGCGCACGGCGCACGTGTTCATGACGACGACGTCGGCCGCGAATTCGTCCTGTGTGAAGTCAAAGCCCATGGCGCGCAGATAGCCGCGCAGCTTTTCACTGTCGGCCTCGTTCTGCTGGCAGCCGTAGGTATCGACCATGGCCAGCGGCTGGCGGCCGCCGGCGGTGAAGTGCGCGCGCAGCTGCGCGCAGATATCCATCTGGTGCTGGATGTCCGATTCGGAAATCTCCGTTCTCTGATAGCTCATGCAATGCTCCTGCCTGTCCGGCTCCGGCCGGATAAAATTTGAAGTGTGATAGAATATTGTAGCATTTCGCGGTGGAATTTTCAATGACAATCCTTTATAATATACGTGCGGGGCGCTCGCGCCCCCTGGACTGTACTTAAAGGAGGGCAAACGATGCCCGAGATTCAAATTCTCTCTCCGCATCTGGCGGATCTGATCGCCGCGGGCGAGGTCGTGGAGCGGCCCGCCTCGGTGGTCAAGGAGCTGGTGGAAAACGCATTCGACGCCGGGGCCCGCACCGTGACGGTGGAGCTGCGCGGCGGCGGCGCGACGTATCTGCGCGTGACGGACGACGGCTGCGGCATGGCGCCCGAGGACGCGGGCATCGCGTTTTTGCGCCACGCGACGAGCAAGCTGCACGACGAGCAGGGGCTCGAGGCCATCGGCACGATGGGCTTTCGCGGCGAGGCGCTGGCCGCGATCAGCGCCGTGTCGCACATCACGCTCACGACGCGGCTGCGCGGCGCGGCCGCCGGCACGCACATGACGCTCGACGCGGGCGAGATCCAGGACATGTACGAGACCGGCTGCCCCGAGGGCACGACGATGATCGTGCGCGACCTGTTTTACAACACGCCCGCCCGGCGCAAGTTTCTCAAGACCGACCGCGCGGAGGGCGCGGCCTGTGCCGCCGCCGCGCTGCGGTGCGCGCTCGGCCGTCCGGATGTGTCCGTGCGCTGCATCCGTGACGGGGAGGAGCTGTTTTTCTCCCCCGGCGACAGCAAGCTCGACAGCTGCGTGTACAGCCTGCTCGGGCGCGAGCTGGCAAAGACGCTTCTGCCCTGTGAGGGCGAGGTCGACGGCGTGCGCGTGCACGGCTTCATCTCCTCGCCCGCTGCCGGGCGCGGCAGCCGCGCGCAGCAGCATTTCTTCTGCAACGGCCGCTGGATCCGTTCCGCCGCGCTGCAGGCCGCGCTCGAGCAGGCCTACCGCAACACGCTGCTCGTGGGACGCTTTCCTGCGTGCGTGCTGTATGTGGAGCTCAGCTGTGCGGCCGTGGACGTGAACGTCCACCCGGCAAAGACCGAGGTGAAATTCTCGCACGAGCGCGCGGTGTTCGACGCCGTGTATTACGGCGCGCGTGCAGCGCTCGAGGCAGAGCGCGCCCCGGCAGCCGCCATGCCGAAGCCGAGCGCGCCCAAGCCCGAACCGGCATCCGCGCCCGCGCCCAAGGCGGACCCCTTCCTGCCCGCCGCGCCGAGCCGGAGCGCAGCACCCGCGGCGCCGGTATTTTCCGGTGCGCGCACCTATGCCCCCGCCGCCCCGGCGGAGGAGGCGGTTTCGTTCCGCTCGCCGACGGCGTCGGCCTTTGCCGCGCCGCGCGTGGCCCCGCCGCCGGTGTTTGTGACACCCGCGCGCCCCATATCGAGCACACCGCCAGCGCCGGAGCCGGTCGTGCCTGTCGCACAGCCCGCGCAGACCGCCATCGAGCCGGAACCGGTCGTCCCCTCCCCGCTCGAGTGCGCCGCGCCCCCGGCCGAGCCGCCCGCCCGCCTGATCGGCGAGGCGATGCACACATACATCCTCGTCGAGAAGGGCGAGACGCTCATCCTCATCGACAAGCACGCGGCACACGAGCGCATCAATTTTGACCGCCTGCGGCAGAGCCCTGCCGACATCCCGTCGCAGACGCTGCTTGAGCCGCTGCCCTTCACGCCGGACGCAAGCGATGCCGACGTGCTGCAGCAGCACGGCGACACGCTCGCGGAGCTCGGCTTCACGCTCGAGCCGTTCGGCCGCAGCGACTATATCCTGCGCGGCGTGCCCGCCCAGATCGACGCGGGCGATGCGCTGCCCGCGCTCGAGGAGATCTGCGCGCAGCTGCGCCACGGCGCGCACACGGACGCGCAGGCCGTGCGCGACGAGGTGCTCAAGACCGTGGCGTGCAAGGCGGCCATCAAGGCCGGCTGGCAGACAGAGCCCGAGGAGCTGCTGCGTCTGGCGGACGCGGTGTGCGCGGGCGAGGTGAAATACTGCCCGCACGGACGCCCCGTCGCCGTGACGCTCACGCGCCGCGAGCTGGACAAGCTCTTTAAGCGCATCGTGTAAAAACAGGGAGCGCGGCGCGCTCCCTGTCAGACTGTACAACTGTGTTTACTTGTGGTAGTACAAAATGCCCATGCAGCCGGGGCCGCAGTGGTTCGACACCGTGCAGCCGGCCTGCGTGTGGTACACTTCCTCAAACGGCTGGCACGCGCGCACGACGCGCTCGAGCTCCTGCCAGGTGGCCTCGTCGATGCCGGAATCCGTGATAAAGATGCGGTGGCAGTCGATATCGTCGCGGCCCTTGAGCCGGTCCTCAATATACTGCACATAGCACTTTTCGAGCTTGCCGCGGTACTTGCGGCCGACGCCCATTTTCCCGTCCTTGACCTCGATGCACGGCTTGAGATGCAGGAAATTGGCGCTCAGCGCCGCGAGTGACGAGCAGCGCCCGCCGCGCACGAGATAATCGAGCGTGTCGAGCACGAAGCTGACATCGAGCTTCTCGCGCTTTTTCTCCAGCGCCGCCGCGATGTCGGCCGCATCCATGCCCTGCGCGGCCATTTCAGCCGCATCGAGCACCAGATGACCGATGCCGGTCGAGAGGTTGCGCGCGTCCACGGGGTAGACATTCGTAAACTCCCGCGCCGCGATGCAGGCGTTCTGATAGCAGCCGGACATATCGCTCGAGATCGTGAAGTGGATCACGGCGTCATACTCGGCGCGCGCTGCGCTGAAAAACGCCAGATAGTCCGACACGTTCACCGCTGCGGTCTGGCAGAGCTTGCCCGTGGCCTTCGCGTAAGCGTAGAGCTCCTCCGGACGCACATCGATGCCGTCGCGCAGCGTCTCGTCGCCGCGCACGATGTACAGCGGCGTGATGCCGATGTTGTAGCGCGCGATCAGCTCCGGCGAGAGATCGCAGGTGCTGTCGGCAGAAATTTTGATCTTCATGGGTTCACCTTCTTGAATACTGGGATATGGTCTCATTTTAACACATTTCTAATACTTTTCAACACATTCTTTCTGAATTTGCTCTTATAGAAAGGAGGCTGCCGGATGCAGCCAAAACTGGTCGTCATTACCGGCCCGACCGCCTCGGGCAAGACCGCGCTGGGCGTCATGCTCGCGCAGCGGCTCGGAGGCGAGGTCGTCTCGGCCGACTCGATGCAGATCTACCGCGGCATGGACATCGGCACGGCCAAGCCCACGCCGGAGGAAATGCAGGGCGTGCCGCACCACATGATCGACATCGCCGACCCGACGGAGAACTACTCCGTCTCGCGCTATGCGGCGGAAGCGACCGCCTGCGTGGATGATATCCTCGCGCGCGGAAAACTGCCGATCGTCGTCGGCGGCACGGGGCTTTACATCGACTCGCTCATCGCCGGGCGCACCTTTGCCGACGGCACGGCCGACACCGCGCTGCGGCAGGAGCTGAGCGAGCGCTACGACGAGATCGGCGGCGAGGGGCTGCTTGGCGAGCTGCGCAAATTTGACCCCGAGCGCGCGGCAAAGCTCCACCCCGCGGACAAAAAGCGCATCGTGCGCGCGATGGAGGTCTACATCCTCACGGGCAAGACGATCACGCAGCACGACGCCGAGACCCGCGCCGTGCCGCCGCGCTACGACGCGGCGAAGATCGCGCTCACGTTCGCAGACCGGCAGGATCTCTATGCGCGCATCGACCGGCGCGTGGACGCCATGATGCAGCAGGGGCTGCTCGACGAGGTGCGCGCGCTGCTGGCCGCCGGCATCCCGGCCGACTGCACGGCCATGCAGGCCATCGGCTATAAGGAGGCCGTGGCCGCCGTGCGCGGCGAGGCGACGGCGCAGGAGGCTGCGGACGCCATCCGGCTCGCCTCGCGGCAGTACGCAAAGCGCCAGCTGACATGGCTGCGGCGCGATGCGCAGCTATTTTGGCTGCTGCACGAAAAAACGCCGGACATGGACCTGGCCTGCCGCCGTTCGACGCAATTCTTGGCCGGACGCGGTATAGAATAGTGGCCTGTACAAGTGCGGAGAAAACTGCCATTTTCGCCGGATTTGTATAAATTCACTATTTCACGGAGCGGCAGTTTGTGCTATGATAAGTCGATATATGTCCGCTCCGGCAAAAGGAGCGGCGATCATGCAAAAGACACAGAATCTTCAGGACACATTCCTCAATTACATCCGGCGGGAGAAGATCCCCGTGACCCTGTTTCTCATGAACGGGTTTCAGCTGCGCGGCATCGTGCGCAGCTTTGACAGCTTTGCCGTGCTCATCGAGGCCGACGGCCGCCAGCAGATGATCTATAAGCACGCGATCTCGACGGTCGCCCCGGTGCGGGCGGTGACGCTCGAGCTGCAGGCGTGATCTCCCCGCCGCCCCCCACCGGAAGGAGGGCAGGCTTTGAAGAAAACGAATACCTTTACGAACATCGCCATGCTTGTGCTCTTCGCGGCCATGGCCGTGTATCTGGGCGTGTACCTGTTTCGCTCCACGCAGCAGTCGTATTCCACCGCACCGGCGGTGCTCGTGACCGTCAGCGAGGGCGGACAGGCCAGCGGCATCGTCGTGCGCGAGGAGCAGGTCATCGCCTCGGACAAGGAGTTTTTGTCCCTGTCCGTGGACGACGGCAAGCAGGTCGCACGCGGCGGCGAGATCGCCATCGGCGTCGACTCCAAGGCCGCGCTCGACAGCGCCAGCCGCGCGCGCGAGCTCAAAAAGGAGATCGCCTACGTCTCGAGCCTGCTGTCACGCGCAGGCAGCGCCTCGGGTGCATCCGAGCTTGACAGCAGCGTCCACAGCGCCATCCTGCAGCTCAACGCCGCCGTCTCCGCGGGCAGCGCGTCCGAGCTTGACGACATCTGCATGGATCTCAGCTCGCTGCTCTTCGGCGCCTCGACGGGCACCGTCTCGCAGAGCGACCTTGATGCGCTCAACGCCGAGCTGCACCAACTGGAAAAGGCCGGCGTCGGCCGCGGCAGCATCACCGCACCGGCGGCGGGGCTGTTCACCTCCACGGTGGACGGCTATGAGGCGCTGAACCCGGCGGCGCTTGAAAACCTCACGCCCGACGGCGTGGCCGCGCTCGAGCACACGAGTCCCTCGACGCCCGCAAACACGATCGGCAAGCTCGTCACGGCGAAAAAGTGGTACTTCGCCGCCGTCATGAGCAAGGCCGACGCCGACCGTCTGAATCTGGGCGGCAGCGCCACGCTCGACTTCCCGCAGCACTACAGCGGCACGATCTCGGCGACCGTGTTCAGCAAGAGCGAGCCGGACGGCAGCGGCGAGGTCGCGGTCGTGTTCGCGTGCAACAACGCGCTGGCCGACACGCTGGCCATGCGCAAGGCCACGGCCGACGTCGTCTACAGTGAGCACACCGGTCTGCGCGTACCGCTCAAGGCCGTGCACATGGACGACGACGGGCAGACCTTCGTCTACGTCGTCACGGCGGCACAGCTGGAGAAAAAACCGATCGAGATCATCTACCAGACCGACAGCTACTGTCTCGTCGCCCAGAGCACGGACAGCAACGCCCTGCGCGCCGGCAACGACATCGTCGTCAGCGGCAAGGGACTGTCCGACGGACAGGTCGTAAAATAAGGAGGCACCACCCACAATGAGCACCATTGCCGAAAACATCGCCGCCATCCGCGCGCGCATCGACGCCGCCGCCCGCCTTTCGGGGCGCACGGGCGCGGACATCACGCTCGTGGCAGCGACAAAGATGAACGACGCCGCGCGCGTGCGCGAGGCCGTCGCCGCCGGGATCGACGCCTGCGGCGAAAACCGCGTGCAGGAGATGACCGAAAAGCTCGCCGAGGACGCCTACACCGGCGCACCGCTGCACTTCATCGGCCACCTGCAGACCAACAAGGTGCGGCAGGTCGTCGGCAAGGTCGATCTCATCCAGTCGGTGGACTCGCCGGAACTGCTGGCCATGATCGAAAAGCGCGCCGCCGTGCAGGACATCGTGCAGGATATCCTGCTGGAGGTGAACATCGGCGGTGAGGCCGCCAAGAGCGGCGTTGACCCCGCGGCACTGCCGCAATTGCTGGAAACCGCCGCTGCCTGCGCGCACATCCGCGTGCGCGGATTGATGGCGATCCCGCCCGTGGCAGAAACTTCCGGCGGAAATCATGCATATTTTACGAAAATGCACGAGCTTTTTGTTGACATCGGCAGAAAAAAATACGATAATGTTTCTATGGACTTTCTGTCCATGGGTATGAGCGGGGATTTTGAGGACGCCATCGCCGCCGGTGCGAACATGGTGCGCGTCGGCTCGTCGATCTTCGGCGCACGGGACTATTCCCGGCACTGAGCGCCGCGCCCGCTTTTTCAGACAGAGAACACAGCGGCAACACAGCGGCCGCCGGTAGATAAAGGGGGACCCTGCATGGGCTTTTTGGATGAACTGAAGAAAATGACGCGTCCGTACGATGACGACGACGAGTTTTTCGACGATGAGGATGAGGCGATACCGGTCGCGGAAGCGCCCGCGCCCGAGCGTCCCGCTCCGGCACGGCCGGCGCGCCGCACGGCGCCCGCCGCCAAGCAGAGCTCCTTCATCCGCGACGACCCGGTCTCCGAGCCGGTGAGAGAGCCCGAGCGCCCCGCGCCGGGCTACACCGCCCGCAGCGACAGCCGCGTGGCCGACAAGGTCGTCAACCTCAACAGCGGCGGCCAGCTCAAGGTCGTGCTCGTCGCACCCAAGCAGTTTGAGCTCGCGGCCGAGATCGCCGACCATCTGCGCGATCGCCGCGCCGTGCTCATGAATCTGGAGCAGACGGACAAGAACATCGCCCGCCGCCTGATCGACTTCCTGTCCGGCGTCGCCTACGCGCAGGACGGCAAGATCCGCCGCGTCGCCAGCGCGACGTATATCATCACGCCGTTCAACGTCGACCTCATGGGCGACCAGCTCGACGACATGGAGTCGGGCGAGTTTCACCTGTAACATTCGGGCATACTGTCCCTGACAGCCCCGCGAGTAGTATACCATCAGAAAGAATGGAGGCTTACCATCATGACTCCTCAGGATATTCGGGAAAAAACCTTTGAAAAAGCGATGTTCGGCGGTTACGACATGGCCGCTGTGCAGAACTATCAGGAAGAAGTGGCCACCGAGCTTGCCAACGCGCAGAAGGAAATCGCTGTGCTCAAGGGCAAGATGAAGGTGCTGGTCGATAAGATAGAAGAGTACCGCGCCAGTGAAGACGCCATGCGTCTGGCCATACTGTCGGCCCAGAAGGTCGGCAAGCAGATAGAGGACGATGCCCAGGCCCGCGCTGACAAGATACTCAGCGAGGCCAAGAACACGTCCGACCGAATACTTGGCGGACTTCAGCACGAAACCGCCAACGAGGAAGCCAAGCTCCTCAACGCAAAGACCTCCTGCGCAAAATTCCTGGAAGATGTGCGCAATCTGTGCCTGACGCAGCTCGAGTATCTCGACGGTGTCGCCGGGTCGAAGGCAGCGTCCGCGCCGCGCGCGGCGGCTCGCCCGAC
>ERZ827496.2814-NODE-2814-length-16421-cov-4.843761_pt1 | contig 16421 bp, 19 predicted proteins | sample MGYA00519769_ERZ827496 | MGnify/ENA primary metagenome ERZ827496 (study PRJEB31778, sample SAMEA3449327) | human gut metagenome | biome: human gut; feature: human-associated habitat; material: faeces | place: United Kingdom | collected 2010/2012 ...
TCCAACTTCTGAAATTTACAGTTCATTATACCATTTTTTAGACGCTTGGAAAAGCCTAGGTGAGGGAACTCTGACATCATGCCTGCTGTTTCAGGCAATTTCATGAAGAGAGAAAAGAGTTTTGAAATCTGTGGGCCTCATCTTCCTTTAAAAGCCAGAATGTTCTTTCAAATACTCCTCTTCTTCCTTGGTCGAAGGCCGTCCTAAGATGGCATTCCGATGTGGATAACGCCCAAATTCTTGAAGAATGTCCATGTGCATCTTCTCATACTTCAAACGCTTTTCTAAGCCCGGTTGATCAAATAGGCGCAGAGCTTCTTCATGAATGGTTAAAGATTCCGAATGCATAAAGGGCATGTAGAAAAAGCCTCTTTGTACAACTGGTAATTCTTGGGCTTGTGTTAGGCCTTCTTGGGCCAAGACCAAGGCAAGCGAATCGGTCATAAAGGCTTGGGCCGTCCCTCGAAAAATATTCCGAGGGATTTGGTCCAAAAGCAAAATCTCTGCCAAGCGCCCTTGGGCGGAAGCGCGCCAGCTGAACAATTCTCCACGACTGGCCTTCCAGTAAAGTTCTTCAAAGCGCACGCGCATTTCTTGATCCAGTGCGTCTGATTTTTTGAACCAATCCTCTGGCTTCAACTCTTCGAACCAGAACCTTATCACTTCCTTCATTGCTTAACCTGCCATAATTTTTTCTTTTGTTTTTTCATCCAATGCATCATTCATCCGGCCGTACTTATATCCAGCCAAATCCAAGGCTACATAGGTAAATCCGATTTTTTTCATGTAGTCATTGATCTTGTCATGCAGTTGGATGGCTTCAAGCAGATGGTCTTCTTCCACTTCAATGCGCGCCAAGTCTCCATGCACACGCACACGGGCTTGCTCAAAGCCAAGTCCTACAAGGAACTCTTCCCCTTCAAAAACCCGTTGCACATTTTCTGAAGTGATTTTCACCCCGTATGGGAAGCGTGAGGCAACGCTACAAGATGGCACCTTATTCCAATTGGAGACCCCTCTTTCCTTGGCCAATTGACGAATTTCTGTCTTATAGAGGCCGGCTTCTTGCAAGACACTGCGGACACCCGCTTCGTCCCGAGCCTTGATACCAGGGCGGAAATCGTCGATATCATCCATAATATTGCCGTCCACCAATTGCTCAAAGCCCAGTTCTGTAACTGAATCCTTAATAGTTTGGTACATCAATTGTTTGGTGTAATACCAAATATTGGGCGTATTGGCAGCAATCCGTGGATCACTCAATTCTCTCATTTCCAGACCAAGCACAGGTGCTCCTAGCTGATCGGCCAAGTCGAGCGCTAGATCGAACTCTTCATTTGAAAACATCTCAGAGTTCACGACGGCCGCAATAACATTGTCAGGTCCCAAGGTATCCAAGGCCACCTTCAAGAGATAAGAACTGTCAATCCCACCTGAATAGGTAACGGCTACCTTTCCGATTTTTCGTAAAATATCTTGTAATTTTTCTTCTTTTTCTTTTCTGGTTTGTGCTTCTGTTGCCATCTTAGAATAGCTCCCTTCCGATAAATTCTTCAATCCGTTCATTATCCAAAATCACGATCTTTTGCTGTCGAATATCCAAAACACCTTCTCGTTTTAATTCATTGAGAATGCGATTGACACTGTTTCGCGTCGAAATCCCACAAAAACCGGCAATATCTTCATTGGTAATGTTGAAATCAATCAAGACGCCGTCTTCTTGCTCCACACCAAACAAACTGCTTAGTTTTTGCAAATGAAAACAAACCGCCCCTTTTTTGCCATTCATCATCATATACTGCTGAGACTCCATGCTTTCAGACAGTTTATTACGATAATAGTCCCTCACATAGTCCTGCAGCTCTTTTTGCTCTTTGACAAAATTCCAAAACTTGACCCGAGGAATACGATAAAAACTTGCTTCTTCTGTCTCCACTCGCACATTGAAAGGTGAGTCTGTATAGTTGGACACCTCATCACGAATCAAAGAGACAATGTCAATGGCTTTTAGATAGGAAAAATTAAACTCACGCCCATCACGCATAATGACGCTGGTCTTGACCACACCTTCTTTCAAGATGTAGATGTAATCCTCTTTGATCCCACGATAGGAGAGGTAACTATGGTATTTTTTCTTGACGATCGGCGTTCGCCTCTCTTCCAAGAATTTCACTAAAAATGCTGAATCCACGCGCGTTTTTCCTCCTGTTTTGGCTCTTCATAGAAGTCACACTAATGATACACCTGTTCTTAAACAATATAGTTAACATTTGTTGACATCAATTGATGCACACCTCTTTTTAAAAAGAATTATACTATAAGTATCAGTATTAATAAAGGAGATCGCAAATAATGGTAGAAATTAAATTACCGTACGACAAAAAATCGATTGTTGCAAAGATTCCAGATGAAAACTTTGCAGGATTGTTAGAGTCTAAGGCGGAAAACTTCCATAACCCACTGTCTGAAGAAGAAACTGTTGAACGTTCAATGGACAACCCTATCGGCAGCCCAACTTTGGAAGAACTTGCTAAAGGCAAAAAAGACATCGTGTTGATCAGTTCTGACCACACTCGTCCCGTTCCTTCTCACATCATCACTCCAATCATTTTGCGTCGTATTCGCTCAGTTAACCCTGATGCACGCGTGCGTATCTTGGTTGCTACTGGTTTCCACCGTCCTTCAACTCGTGAAGAATTGATCAACAAATACGGCCAAGAAATCGTTGACAATGAAGAAATCGTTATGCACATTTCAACAAACGACGATGACATGGTTAAAATCGGTCAACTTCCTTCAGGTGGGGACTGTATCATCAACAAGATTGCTGCTGAAGCTGACTTGTTGCTAGCAGAAGGATTCATCGAATCTCACTTCTTTGCTGGATTCTCAGGTGGACGTAAATCAGTCCTTCCAGGTATTGCTTCATACAAGACTATCATGGCGAACCACTCAGGTGACTTCATCAACTCTGATAAAGCACGTACTGGTAACCTTGACCACAACCCAATCCACGAAGATATGCTTTACGCTGCTCGTACTGCAAAATTGGCCTTCATCGTCAATGTTGTATTGGACGGCGAAAAACACATCATCGGATCTTTCGCTGGGGACATGGTTGAAGCCCACAAAGTTGGTTGTGAATTTGTTGCAGACTTGGCACGCGTGTCTAAGATCGAAAGCGACATTACTATCTCAACAAACGGTGGTTTCCCACTTGACCAAAACATCTACCAAGCCGTTAAAGGGATGACAGCTGCTGAAGCTTCAAACAAAGAAGGCGGAACCATCATCATGGTTGCTGGATGTGCGGATGGTCACGGTGGAGAAGGATTCTATCGTAACCTTGCTGACGTCAAAGATCCAAAAGATTTCTTGGAACAAGCTATCAATACACCTCGTTTGGAAACTGTTCCAGACCAATGGACTTCTCAAATCTTGGCTCGTATTTTGGTACACCACCATGTTATCTTTGTATCTGACCTTGTCGATCCTGCTTTGATCACAGGTATGCACATGGAACTTGCAACTTCATTTGACGAAGCGCTTGAAAAAGCCTTTGCTCGTGAAGGAAAAGATGCGAAAGTAACAGTTATCCGCGACGGACTTTCTGTCGTTGTTGAATAGAATCTACCATGGATTTTCAACCAAATCTAGAACAAACACTCCGTGACTTGCAAGCTGGCCATCTCTCTGTAGAGGATGCGCTGGAGCAAATTAACGGTGTGAAAGAACTAGGCTATGCAGCAATTGATACTGACCGGCAACGTCGCAATGGCTTCCCTGAAGTCATCTTCGGCGAAGGAAAGACAGTTGAGCAAATGGAAGGCATCATGCAATTCCTCTTACAAAAAGAATTGCCGATCCTTGCAACTAGGGTCTCTCTCCAAAAGGGAGAGGCTCTTTCTCAGCTCTTTCCTAACGGCCACTATTATCCAGAAGCTCGCTGCTTCGTTCTCAACTCTAAAAAAGAAGAGGTGGATGCGGAGCACTACATTGCCGTTGTGACGGCAGGGACTAGTGATGTTCCTGTTGCCGAAGAGGCTGCTGTAACTGCAGAGACCTTTGGCCACGCGGTCCACCGGATCTATGACGTAGGGGTTGCCGGTATTCATCGCCTCTTTAGACGCTTAGATGAGATCCAAAAAGCCAGCGTGGTCATTGTCATCGCTGGAATGGAAGGAGCTCTTGTCAGCGTTGTTGGAGGGCTTGTGGATGTGCCTGTGATTGCCGTGCCGACTAGTATCGGATACGGGAGCAATCTTCAAGGACTTACGACTTTGATGAGTATGCTGACTTCCTGTGCTTCTGGAGTCACCGTCGTCAATATTGACAATGGATTTGGTGCAGCTTATTCAGCTTGTATGATCAACCGACTCAACCACAATCGAAAGGAAAACGAATGACCAGTCTATTTTTAGAACCTTTTTCTGGAATAAGTGGCGATATGCTCAATGGTCTATTGGTTGACCTTGGGGGAGACGTCACCTTGCTTCGCTCCGAACTCGAAAAACTGGGAGTCGATGGTTTCCACCTCCATGTTGATCGCATCGCAAAAAGCGCTATCTGGGGAACTGATTTTGATGTTCACCTTCACCACGGGGAGAAAGATACGGGGATTGAAGGCGATTTCGATCATGATCACGAACACCATCATGATCACGAACACCATCATGATCACGAACACCATCATGATCACGAACATCATCACGATCATGAACATCATCACGATCATGAACATGAACATTCCCATGCGGATGCCCGCAGTTATGCAGACATCCACGACTTGATTGTCGCTTCTCAGTTGAGTCCTTTTGTGAAAGATAGGAGCCTTGCAGTCTTTCTTGACATTGCAAAGGCTGAAGCAGCTGTGCACAACATGCCTGTTGAGCAGATCCATTTCCACGAGATCGGTGCCATTGACTCGATCGTCGACATCGTTAGCTTTTTCATCCTAGTAGAATCGCTCGGAATCGACACAGTCTACTCCACTCCTCTCACGGAGGGAAGTGGGACGATCTCAGTTGCCCATGGGGAAATGCCGGTTCCAGTTCCTGCTGTCATGCAGTTGAGAAAGGAAACCACCATTCCGATCACTCAAGACTTCACCGTCAAAACAGAGTTGATCACCCCAACAGGGTTAGCCCTCTTGAAAGCAATGGACCCGATCTTTGAACCGATCCCATCCCACTTTGCCATCCAAAGTGTCGGCTATGGCTTTGGTAAAAGAGATACCGGAAAATTTAATGCTTTACGCGGTTCGCTATTGATGGAAGACTCCTCACATAGCACGACCATCGTCCATCACACCGATGATCGCATCGTTGAAATAACCACAACGATTGATGATCAAACACCAGAACAACTGGCTTATATTCTAAATCGGTTCTTGGATGCTGGCGCTTTGGATATCTACTATCGTAGCATCGTTATGAAAAAGAATCGTCCTGGTTTTGAGTTAACGCTTTTGATTCAAACTAGCCAGCTAGAAGATTTTTCAACCCTCTTGTTCAAAGAAACCAGTACCATTGGTTTTCGATACCAACAAGTTGACCGCAAGGTCATGCAACGTCGATTTGAACAAATCGATACAGAATTTGGTACCGTTACGGTTAAAATCAATCAGTACGGATCCATCACTAAGAAGACTCTTGAATATGAAGACTGTCAGCGTATTGCTAAGGAGATGCAGTTGCCGATTCAAGAAGTTTATCACCAATTACAAAAATATATTTATTAATTTAGGAGACATTTATTAACATGACACATCAATTACTTGCAGAAGTTATGAGTACAGCTTTGATGATTATCTTCGGGGTTGGCGTACACTGTGACGACGTTTTGAAGAAAACAAAATATGCTGGAACTGGACACTTATTTGCGATTACTACATGGGCATTCGGTATCACTGTCTGCTTGTTCGTCTTTGGTGGCGTTTCAATGAACCCTGCAATGGCTTTGTTGAAAGTCCTTCTTGGTAAATTGACAATCGCTCAATTCTTCCCAATCGCAATCGCTGAAATGATCGGTGCCTTCCTTGGAGCTTTGATTGCTTACTTTATGTACGCTGATCACTTCAAGGTTTCTGAAGGTCAAATTGATGGTGTTGCTATCCGTAACATCTTCTCAACTAATCCTAACTGCCGTAACCTTCCACGTAACTACTTCGTCGAAGCGTTCGCAACTTTCATCTTCTTGACTTCTATCATGGCTGCTGAACATGCCAACGAAGCAATGCTTCCATTCACTGTTGGTTTGATCGTTTGGGCTATCGGTATGGGTCTTGGTGGTACTACAGGTTTCGCCATGAACCAAGCGCGTGACCTTGGACCTCGTTTCGCTTACCAAATCTTACCAATCAAAGATAAAGTAGACAACGACTGGCAATATGGTCTTCTTGTACCAGGTACTGCCCCATTTGTTGGTGCTGTCCTTGCCTTCTTCTTCATCCGTTACTTCCTTGGAATCATGTAATGAGTTGATCGAAGAATCATTCAAAAGTGAGTATCGAAAGATGCTTGCTTTTTTGATTCCTTCATTTTCCGAAGCCAACTATAAAATGATATAATGGACAAAGCAAATCATGAAAGAAACAAGAGAAGGAAGATCAATATGACTCACTATCAGACTATTATCATTGGAGGCGGACCTGCTGGGATGATGGCGACCATTGCCAGCGCATCTTATGGCCAATCTACCCTGCTGATCGAAAAGAATAAAAAGTTGGGCAAGAAACTCGCAGGTACCGGTGGAGGTCGCTGCAATGTCACGAACAACGGAACCTTAGATGATCTGATGGCCGGTATTCCTGGAAATGGCCGCTTCCTTTACAGTGTCTTCTCCCAATTTGACAACCAGGATATCATCCAATTTTTCACCGATAATGGCGTCAAGCTAAAAGTCGAAGATCATGGTCGGGTCTTTCCTACGAGTGATCAATCTCGCACGATTATTCAAGCCTTGGAAAATAAAATCCTTGAGCTTGGTGCTAGTCTAATGAGCAACTGCGAGGTGGTATCTGTCACAAAACCCGAGGACGTCTTTATCGTCAAGTCTTCTGATCATACGTGGACGGCTGACAAGCTAGTCGTTACAACTGGGGGTAAATCCTACCCATCGACTGGTTCTACGGGTTATGGGTATGAGATTGCTCGTCACTTCAAGCACACCATTACTAATCTGGAAGCAGCTGAGAGTCCTCTGTTGACAGAATTCCCACATAAGGCCTTGCAAGGGATCTCGCTAACAGATATCACACTGAGCTATGACAAACACATGATCACCCATGACCTCCTCTTTACCCATTTTGGACTTTCGGGTCCTGCAGCTCTTCGGATGTCTAGTTTTGTTAAAGGCGGGGAAATCTTATCTCTGGACCTCCTGCCAACTACTTCTTCTCAAGATTTAATAGATTTTCTTGAAGAGCATCGGGAAAAGTCTATAAAAAATACCCTTAAGGCCTTGCTACCTGAGCGTCTAGCAGATTTCTTAGCGCAAGGTTTTCCTGAAAAGGCAAAGCAGCTAACTCCTACCCAGAAAGATGAGCTGATCCACAAGATCAAAGCCATGCCCATCCAAGTCACTGGGAAGATGTCTCTTGCCAAATCCTTTGTGACCAAGGGTGGTGTCAACCTCAAAGAAATCAATCCGAAAACACTAGAAAGTAAGTTGGTTTCTGGGCTTCACTTTGCAGGAGAAGTTTTAGATATCAATGCCCATACAGGTGGCTTTAATATCACCTCCGCCCTTTGTACTGGCTGGGTAGCCGGTAGCCCTCATTACTAAAAAACGAACTCGATTTTCCATCGAGTTCGTCTTTTTATTGTTCTTTGGTTAATGAAAAACGGAAATCATTGTATTTGTTGTAGTCAAATGGTGTATTGGTAGCCGTTGTGAAAACAATCGGTGTATAGTGTCCTTCTTCCAAGATAAAACCAGGTTCGAGTCGGAAGTCAGCGACACCCAGACCTGTGATCCCTGGAAGCAAGGCATCTGCCCCATCCAATCCTTCTGAATCCCAATAGTAGATATTGCCTGTTGCTTGGACCGCTCTTGCCGTATAGGTCGCTGTCCGAGTCGGTTCGCTATCATTTTTGAAGCTAACCACTGTTGTCACATTCCCATTTGCATCGATGGTCATCTTGATCGCATCCGCTTGGGGGCTGGATCCTACCCAAGTTCCCACCAGTTCTGCAGGGACAGTAGCTTGCGTCGGAGCAGACGCATTCTCGGTCTTACCAGGGTCTTTTGAAGCTGTCGCGCTACTTGCTTGAGTCGAAGAGCTAGCTGTATTGTTTGCCTGAGAAGAAGATGCTGCACTCTTTTTGCTATTACTTTTGGCTTTTTTCTCTACCTTGCTGGTAGATGCTTTTGCGGATGAGGAAGCTGTCTTTTTATCCTTTGCACCACAACCACCGAGAGCTAGACCAAGTGACGCAGCCACCAGAACAGCGGCACTCCAACGGAAGATTGATTTTTTCATAAGATCACCTCTTTATCTTTCTGACTCCCATTATACTCCAATTGTTACAAAAATCAAGTTTTTTTGTAACAATTGTAATTTTTTTGTAACATATTTTTCTATTTAGAATACCAATCGTAATAGGGCGATCAAGACAATTCCAAACAAAACGGTTCCCATAAGGTTTTTGTAACGAAAGGCTACAAAGAGACTGGGAATGGTCACCACTAGGTCCAACCAGTGAAACTGCGGGAGGCTTCCAATTTTCCCATCTACTAAGCTTGATAAAACCAAGGCAAAGATAATGGAAATAGGCAGGTATTTGAGAAAGCGGGTTACAGGAGCCGGCAGTCCTTTGTATTTGACCAAGAGGAAGGGCAAGATCCGAGGAATCCAGGTAACGAGGGCTGAGGCCAGAATGGCCATGAAGATATAACTATTCACGCGCATCACAGACCACCCCCACAAAACAGCCGATCAAGGTCGCAGCTAGCACAGCTAGCGGTTGCGAAACAAAAAAGAGTAGGAGAAAGAAACTCACTGCTACTGCTAACAGCACCATGAGCATGGTCTTGGTCTTTTCTGTCAGTTGCATTCCTTGAAACTGGGCTGCAAAAATCCCAATAAACATAGCCACCAAAGCAAAATCAAGCCCAAAAGCCTTTGGATCAGGTAGGAGAGATCCTAGAGCTGTTCCGATAACCGTCGCACTGATCCAGGCCACATAGCCTACTAGATTGTTCCCATGCATCCAAGAAACTGTAATGGTATCCGTCTTTAACTTCTCACTCAAGTAGACCCCATAACTCTCATCGGTCAGGAGGCTTCCAATCCCGATGGTATGAGCGAGACTAGCATCCTTAAAGTCAGACGACGTATGCAGACTCATCAACATATTACGGAGATTGATCAAACACACCGTCAAGGCCATATTCAATATCGAAGAATGAGCCGCAATCAGAGAGATCATCGCAAACTGGGCCGCCCCAGCATAGACCAATACACTCATCAAGGCCATCTCCAAAGGAGAAAGATAGGGAGACGCCACCACACCGCAAGCTAGGCCAATACTGATATAACCTAGAGCTGTCGGCAGCGCATCCTTCACCCCCTGCCAAAAATCTTTTTCCACTCTCTCACTCCTTTCTAAATCATTGACCTCTATTATAACACAGGAAAAAAGCTTGAAAAAGAACCATGATAAACTACTACACTTAATTCTTAACCCTTAATTTGCTTTCCAATTGTACATGATAGATAAAATAGTAAGTGTTACAAAAACGATCATAAAAATGATGTAGAGAACGAGAGAAAGAAGAGCTAACTTTTTATACAGTTTATCTTTATTACAAAAACGTTCAACATAGGACTCTCTAGGATTTTGAGGATTATACCAGACAGTCATGGTCGATCCTTTAGGAAATGCTTCTTCTAAAATGTTTGTGTAAGAGACAATTGAGTTTCTAGAAATCACTAAATTTTCACTCAAAAGATCCGGTGTATCAGCTACCGCCTTTCGACTCATCTAAGGGGCAGATTTCACTACGGTCCAACGATATTCTAATTGTCTCTTATATGCTATTCCATCAACAATTTATTCTACAATGGGTGGAATCACCTGTTTTGCATACGCATAGCCAATAACAATACCTTCGACCCGCTCTGTTGATAGCTTTTTCCTTCTTGTAAAATGCTTAGAAATACAGAAGTAGATGAAAAAAACAGTTAGGAAAAAGATAGACCCGCCCCCTATTACAAAAAGAAATAGAATATATGCTGGCATTTTTCTACCTACTTAGTTACTTTTAAATCCGACATTTCTAATGACATCTTTTCTTCTTGTGTCATGCTCTCGACAATTTGTTTTTGCTCACTGGATATTGGCAAGGTCAAAATCGTGGCAGATTGATCCGGCAATGTTCCACTGTCACTAATTTTATAGCCAATCCGTTGATCTTGATAAATGAATTGCCCATCATATTTCCAACTCAATGAAAATTCAAAATCCTTATCAATTTGAAATCCAGCTTTGTTAATCAATAGAAAAACGGCATATTCTTGTTGATTTGATGAGAAAGTTGCGCCAGTATAGTTAATCGATAGGCTTCCTTGATTTCCAAGTTCTGGATGTTCCTTCGTTAATTTCTTCCCTAATCAATTAAATTTGATTTTTTTCCCTCATACTGAGGAGCGACCACAAATTGCAAGGCCTGTTCCTCTTTAGCAGATGAGGAGACCTTTGTAGTTTGCTCCGTTTTGCTCGGTAAAGAATCTTTTGATTCCTGTCGAGACTGGGCGCATGCTGTTAATGATAGAAGCACCACTGACAAAACGATTGTTTTTTTCATCATTTCTACTCCTTTTTTTGTCCATTTAATTTGAATTACTTTTTTCAACGACGATCTCCTCTACACTATGAAGCCTTAAATTCCCTGTTTTAGCTCCTAAAAGAACTGGAACTTTACCAAATTCAAAGGTCAACAGAAAAGCCGTAAGAATACCGCCCATCACCAATAAGATCCCTTCTGTTCCATTATTGATGAATAAATACATGGCTAAACAGGCCAGTAAGACAACATTTAATAGATGGGCATCAAAAATTTGCTTTCTTTCTGGTATCGGCTTGAAAGTCACCCTGTATCTTTTAGTCGCTGTAGGAAATAGATTCTTAACCTTTTTACGAGCCTTTTCTAGAGAAAATCGAAAGAGCGCAAAAGATATAAGCATGGCAACCATGAATAAGACTATCTTTAGAAAAATTTGCTGACTAATCGCGTACTCACTGAATAGATTTTTTAAGAGTCTATAAACCACTCCAACAAACGGCTGGACTATAATGGCTGCTGTCCCTCCTTTTATTTTATTGATGTGTGTGCCTGGAATTGTAACATTTTTATCTACTTCCATCATCTCAACAGTGATAGCTTCCGTTGGCAACCCCCAATAATAGAGCTTGGGCTTCATAGTACTAGCATCCAAAATAAAATGTTTACCATCGTATTCTACCAATTGGTGACAGAAAATACTTGTTTCCTTATATTCTAACATCCTATTAACTTCCTCCATACTTTCAACATAGCATCCTAGACAACACAAACCTGATCCAATCCAGCTTTCTTCAACTCCCACTCTTCCAGATGAGGCTTTACTCACCCAATTCACTACCTTTTCCATTGTAGTATTGTTTAAACTCATCATAGGAATGAAGCTCATGTTCTTGACCATCTATTGAATGCTCTGCTAGTAACGTTACATTTTTAAATAAGTTCGTTTTTTGATTCACTAGAAGTTGAAGTATAGGAATATTCGTTGCCACACTGGGTCTATCTACCAAAATCCCTATCATAGAACGACTTTCGGAAAATAAATCTTGAGTATTTGGGTATTTATCAAAAATTGTAGCATCGGTTTTATTCCCTCTATCATACCGAATTTTCTTGCTAATCGCAAATCCCTTACTAGTTGGTGAGATTCCAACAAAAAGCCATCTGGATGCCTTCATCCAAATGGCTCGTGTCCACTTATTCGATTCCTTCAAAGGCCAGACTTGGTTTGGCATTGAGGTCCCAGCCCGCGAAGTTTTCCTTATTCCATTCACTGACACTGGCATAGGCAATCATCCCTGCATTGTCCCCGCAGAGGCGCAGAGGGGGGATGATGACCTTGACATCGGTGATTTCAGAAGCCAAGCGTTCACGGAGACCTTGATTGGCTGCGACCCCACCCGCAACGACCAGAGTCTTGACCGGATAGTTCTCCAAAGCCTTCTTGGTCTTGGCCATAAGAATGTCTAAGACGGCAGCCTGAAAGCTCGCTGATAGGTCTGCATTTGAGAGGCTTTCTCCTTTTTGCTGCGCATTATGGTGCAGATTGATAAAGGCTGATTTGAGCCCTGAAAAAGAGAACTCCAGATTGTCTTCCTTGATCATGGCCCGTGGGAAATCATAGATATCCTGTCCCTTATGCGCTAACTCGTCAATTTCACGTCCTGCTGGATAGGTCAAGCCCATCACGCGTCCAACCTTATCATAAGCTTCTCCAACAGCGTCATCACGGGTCTCTCCGACGATCTTATAATCACCAGCTTCACTGACGTAGACTAGCTCGGTATGTCCTCCACTCACCAGCAAAGCCAAAAGCGGAAACTCTAAAGGCTCCACGCTTTGAGCGGCCATCAAGTGCCCTGCCATATGATTGACAGGAATCAAAGGGAGGCCGTGAGCCCAGGCAAAGGCCTTGGCTGCAGCTAGTCCGACCAAAAGAGCTCCGACCAGGCCTGGGCCGTAGGTGACAGCTACAGCGGTGACCTCGTCTTCTGTGATCCCTGCTTCTTCTAGGGCTTCTTCAATACAAGCCGTGATGACTTCCACATGATGACGAGAGGCTACCTCAGGTACCACCCCACCAAAACGCTTGTGACTTTCGATTTGACTGGCAATGACATTGGACAAGAGTTGATCGTCATTTTTCAAGACAGCCACACTGGTCTCATCACAAGATGTCTCAAAAGCCAAAATATATCTATCTTTCATTTGGGTTCCTCTTCATGATCACAGCATCCTCTATGGGATCGTGATAGTAGTTTTTCCTCCGTGCAATTTCTTCAAAATGCATTTTTTTGTATAGGCCTTGGGCCGGTTGATTGGACACGCGCACTTCTAAGAAAATCTCTTTTTGGTCCGGCAACTGCGCAAGTAACTGCTGAGCTAGGCCTTGGCCTTGAAAGGCGCGCTTGACCACAATCTGTAAGACCTCTGCTTCATAGAGAGTCTCTTGAATGGCGACAAATCCAAGGACTTGCCCCTCATCCACAGCTAGGAAATAGGAGGTCGATTCCTGCTCTAAATCGGCTTCAATCTGCCCCAACTTCCAGGGGCTAGCTTCATAGACATCTTCCATCACAGCGAGAATAGCAGTCGCATCCTGGACGCTCCCTTTCCTGATTGTTCCTTTCATCATAGGCGCTTGATGTAAGAGGTCGTTGTTTCCGTGTGGTCTTTGAGCCAATTTTCCTCTGCTTCGACCCGTTTGAGATAATGAGGGACAAAATCATGGAGGCTAGCAGGCGCTTGTTTAAGACCGAGACGTCCGATTTTCACTGCATCTGGCAGTGTTTCATAACAAGTAGCACTTGGCAGGCTAGAGGCAATCTGCTCCTTAAAAGCCGTGACCTCTCCGACAAAGGTGACCTGCTCACTCGTTGCTGCACGCTCTAGGACTTCCTCAAATGGAAAATGCCCTTCTGGTGCGACCAGCTGATCTTCTTGGTAAAAACCTGCATAAACGTTGTTCCGACGGGCATCTATGACAGGCACTACCAAACCTTCTAGATCATCTGGCACTAGGGCTAAGAGGCTCGAAACCCCGACCAATTCAATCCCTAAAGTATGAGCCAAGGTCTTTGCGGTTGCGACTGCAATGCGCAGCCCAGTGTAGCTCCCAGGACCTTCTGCCACCACGATGCGATCCAAGTCCTTGGGTGTCAAGTCAATTTGTTGCATCAAAAAATCGATGACCGGCATCAAGGTGATACTATGATTTTTTTTAATAGTTAATGTTGTTTCTGCAAGTAGAGTCTCATCTTCTAAAATCGCTACAGAAAGAGCCTTACTCGAGGTATCAAATGCTAATAATTTCATTTCCCACTCCTCTTGAACTGGATTATATTATACTACAAATTCCCTTCAAATCCCAGCGAAACTCTCCTCTAGAGCGCAGGATTTTCCTATGCAAAACCGCTCAAAAGCTTCTCTATTATAGGCCTTTGCCTCTCTGACTTTTCCAGTCTATCTTTTACTTACAGGAAAATTTATGATATAATGATAATTAATTGTATCGAATCAGGTCCACTAGTTGCGAGTAGGAAACTCTAGTGATTGCACTCCTTCGTAGCTAACAAATAGACCGAAATAATGAAAGGAAATTACTTCATGATTTACAAAGTTTTTTATCAGGAAACAAAAGACCGCAACCCTCGTCGTGAAACAACGCATGCACTTTATCTCGATATTGATGCACCAAATGAACGCGAAGGACGCATCCAAGCTCGTCAATTGGTTGAAGCAAACACAGATTTCAACATTGAATTTATCACACCACTTTCTGAGCAACACCTTGCTTACGAGAAAGAGTCAGGTGCTTTTGAACTAACGGAGTACTAATCCATGGCTTATACCTTAAAACCTGAAGAAGTTGGTGTATTTGCCATTGGTGGACTTGGAGAAATCGGAAAAAATACCTACGGGATCGAATACCAAGATGAAATCATCATTGTCGATGCCGGGATCAAATTTCCAGAAGATGACCTCCTTGGGATCGACTACGTAATCCCAGATTACTCTTATATCGTTGACAATATCGATCGCGTCAAAGCGGTCCTCATTACCCACGGACACGAAGACCACATCGGTGGGATTCCTTTCCTTTTGAAGCAAGCCAATGTCCCTATCTACGCTGGACCTTTGGCGCTTGCCTTGATCCGTGGAAAATTAGAAGAGCACGGTCTTCTTCGTGATGCCAAACTCTACGAAATCAACCAAAACACTGAGCTTCAATTTAAAAATCTTAAAGCAACCTTCTTCCGTACGACTCACTCGATTCCAGAACCTTTAGGGATTGTGATTCACACCCCTCAAGGAAAGATTGTCTGTACCGGAGACTTCAAATTTGACTTCACACCTGTTGGGGAACCGGCTGACCTCCATCGTATGGCGGCCCTTGGAGAGGAAGGCGTTCTCTGTCTGCTTTCAGACTCAACCAACGCGGAAATCCCAACCTTTACTAACTCTGAAAAAGTGGTTGGCCAATCCATCATGAAGATCATCGAAGGCATCCATGGACGCATCATCTTTGCTTCCTTTGCCTCTAATATCTTCCGTCTCCAACAAGCTGCTGAGGCCGCTGTCAAGACAGGTCGCAAGATCGTCGTCTTTGGACGCTCAATGGAAAAAGCCATCGTCAATGGAATTGAGCTTGGCTACATCAAGGTCCCTGCTGGAACCATTATCGAGCCAAATGAGATCAAAGACTATGCGGCCAATGAGATTCTGATCATGTGTACAGGAAGCCAAGGAGAGCCAATGGCAGCCCTCTCTCGGATTGCCAACGGAACGCACCGCCAAGTGCAACTCCAACCAGGAGATACCGTGATCTTCTCTTCTAGTCCGATTCCTGGAAATACAACCAGTGTGAATAAATTGATCAATACGATTTCCGAAGCGGGTGTCGATGTCATCCACGGGAAGATCAACAATATCCATACTTCTGGACACGGGGGGCAACAAGAACAAAAACTTATGCTCCGCTTGATCAAACCAAAATACTTCATGCCTGTCCATGGTGAATACCGGATGCAGAAGATCCACGCAGGACTTGCGCGTGATTGCGGAGTGGAAAAAGACAATATCTTCATCATGAGTAATGGTGATGTCCTCGCTCTAACAGCCAACTCTGCTCGAATCGCAGGAAGCTTCAATGCTCAAGATATCTATGTCGATGGAAACCGCATCGGTGAAATCGGTGCCGCTGTCCTTCGTGACCGGAGAGACCTTTCCGAAGACGGTGTCGTGCTTGCTGTTGCGACTGTTGACTTCAAATCGAAGATGATCCTGGCTGGACCAGACATCTTGAGCCGTGGCTTTATCTACATGCGTGAATCAGGAGATCTGATCCGTGAAAGCCAACGCATCCTCTTCAACGCTATTCGTATCGCCTTGAAGAACAAAGATGCCAATATCCAAACCGTCAATGGTGCGATTGTCAATGCTCTTCGTCCATTCCTATACGAAAGCACGGAACGTGAACCCATCATTATTCCAATGATTCTCACACCAGATGACGAAAATTAAAAAAACAACCAGTTGAGACCACTGTTTCAACTGGTTTTATGGTGACTTTTTGAGGATCAAAAAGAGAGTAGGACAGAAATCGGTAATTCGTTAGAATTCGATTTCGTCGTCCC
>ERZ827496.2832-NODE-2832-length-16368-cov-3.472139_pt1 | contig 16368 bp, 18 predicted proteins | sample MGYA00519769_ERZ827496 | MGnify/ENA primary metagenome ERZ827496 (study PRJEB31778, sample SAMEA3449327) | human gut metagenome | biome: human gut; feature: human-associated habitat; material: faeces | place: United Kingdom | collected 2010/2012 ...
CAATTCGATCACACGCAGATGGCATCAATTTCAGCGTTGGTGATGGCATCGACTACGAACATGCCGCCCAGGGCATCCCATGCCTTGCCGTCCCAGGCCACGTTCGTTCCTGCCGGCCCGTAATCAGATGCCGCTTCCAGGTTGTACACATCACCGGTAACCTGCCCTGTAGTCGGCAGTTTTGTTGCATCTGCCAGGGAACCCTTGTACTTATACACGCCTGTAATGTCGGATTTCTTCGCATAGATACCAGATAAATCTGCCTCTGTTGGCAAATCATTTAGTTTTGAAAACATCGCTGGAGGCATGAGACCCATATTACCAGTAGTTGCAACTGGAATATTTGCTTTTACGGTACTTCCTGCAAAAGTGAGACCAACAGATGCTTGCGTGTAATCTTCCTCAGCATAGGCCATTGTCATGGCTTCCCATGTTCCTTTACCGCTCAGAAGTTTACCCGTATCGCCTTTCGCCGGTGCCGGTACCAGTCCGTGTGTACCTGCCGCATTAGCTGTTGCACCCTTGAAGTCAGAGTAGGTCGTGTTTGATGCCGGGATGCCTAAGCCTGTGATATCTGTCTTAGTAACTGGTGTCGTACCAGATACGTGTCCGGCTGCATCCACGGTCACTTTGTACAGTCCGTTTGTTTTCGCCGTATAACTCGGATGCACATATTTGTTCGCACCGGTTTCGATTCCTGTCAGTTTGTTCTTCTCTGCTGTCGTATAGTCGTTCGTAGACAGTCCTTTACCGCTTACTTTGTCTACTTTCTCAAACAGTGCGTCCTTGATCTTGCCCCAAAGATAAGTTAATCCCGCTGTATCCAAAAATTTTGCCATAATGTTTTTCTTCCTTTCTTTTAACTGTAAATGCAGATCTCATCAATCTGCCCATTCGTTATCGCCGTTACTGTTGTATACTTCACACGCCCCTGCCCTGCCTGCAGCTGTTGCTGTGTGTATGTTAATGCCGTACCGCCAAGCGTGACCTTGCTGTTTGCCGGTTTTAACAGGTCTGTCACCTTCTTCGTGATCTGCAGCTGTTGCTGTATGTTGTACGTGGGTGCTGCACAAAAAACCTTCTCACCGATCCGCAGCATATCCACATCATAACCGGCATCCGACAGGTCGATTGCAGATAATTCTGTTACCAGATTTGCCCCGTTGATCTTTTTAAACGCCTTTTCGCCTTCTTCTTTCAGCTTCGTTGGATCCTGTATTTCGGAAAACTCCACGGTCTTCGTGATGATGCCGTATTCTTTCACGGCTGCCGCGTCTTCCAGGTAATCCTTGCCACCGTTTACATTTGCGATCGTGACCGGCCATTCGTTGTTTGACGTCGATGACCCGAGCGGGATCAAACGTGTTGCAAGGTCATCCGTCTTGACGTTCTTGGTAACATCAATTATGTTCTGCCCCTGCCGTATATCCTGGCCGCCTGCCTGTTCATATTCTGCCAGGTAATCAATATAGTGCACACCGCCGACGGTTCGTGTTCGGATATACCCGCCGCTTTCTGCGACGAGTTCATCCATTATGTCCCTCGTGGTGCTGTAATCGTTCCGCTCCCGGTCTGCCGCTTCCCCGGTAATAGTCACCTGACCGATCAGGAACTGCTTGAAATTATCCACCTGTTCGTTGTGCTTCTTAACCAGCCACTTGAAATAATTTCCTGGCGTTGTCTTTCCCGGTACATCCGTGCCGGTCTTGTGGAATGGACGGATGATGCTGTCCTGGAAGAATACCAGGTCGCCTTCTGTCTGGATCTCCATCTCAAGGTTCCTGTCTTCGACGGTGTTCATCACAACGCCCCGGTAGATCGTCTTCTCACTGCCCGTCAGGTCGAACCGGACCACTTCCAGCATGGACTTTCGCCGCAGGACGGATGCCGCAAGCGGATGGTCTAGGACGATCGAGACATCACAGGAGCCGTTTTTGTTGACTTCCTGGGTCAGTGCCCCTTCTGTAATACAGCGGCCTCTTATCCACGGATGGTACAGGTAGGAACCATCCAGCGTGATCTTATACATTAGAACCTGCCCCCTCTGTATTCTACGGAAACCGTGCCGCCATCCCCTTTAAACTGCATGGTATGGCTGCCCTCTGTGATCAGGATATCAGGCACCGTGCTGTACCCTTTTGGGATCTGGTAGCTTTTTCCGTCATATGTCACTGTGACCGCCGCCGAAGCTTCAAAAACACACCCCGTCGGCATCACATCCCCTACGACCGTGATTTCACCCGGTACCTGGATGTTTTTATAGTCTCTGATGATATCCGTTTCAAAATTAAAGCTGTCCCATTCCCAGTCATCCAGTGACGTTTTCCGTGCCAGCTTGTACGGCTCTGCATCCAGCGTGACTACGATCTGGCTGTAATGCTGGTTGAGCTTGCTGCTGTCCACGCTTACCCTGGCATCGTAATAATAGCCGTCGTCCCCGAAGATGACCGGGAGCCGCCTGCCGTGCAGTTTCCCACGGATGTCACTGGCTTTTGACAGCCAGGTGCTGTAAGTCCCGTCCTTGAAGTCGAACGTCAGCTTATGTATTGCATTGTCGTACACTGGGAAACCGGTAATGGCTTCCGTCAGGTCCAGTGCACCGTTCCTGCCGGGGATGGTCACGGTACTTTTCCGGACGGACGGCGTACCAAGGTCCACACCCAACAGTTTCAGCCCAAAATCGCCCATTTTATACTTTCCGATCTGTACATCCATCAGCTTCCCCTCCTTTGCCGGTTCCGTATTGTGTTCATGTTTTCATTGACGTATGGTGTGACCGCCTTGCCCACCGTCCTTCCATCCAGGTCGACCGTGGTATGGATCTCAGCCTGTAACTGCACCGGCTGATTATTTGCCAGGCTGATCTGTGGTGATGACACGTTGACCGTCGGGCTTGCACCCATGGATTCCAGGCTTGCAATTGTGTTCTGCATCCTTTCCACTTCTGCCATGACTGCCTGCATTTCCGCCTGGGTGCCCTGCTCGATTTTCTTCCTGGCTTTTTCATATTCTTTTGTTTCCCGGTATACCTGCCATTCTTTTTCTTCCTTTTTGGTTTTGGCAGTCGTTTTCTTTTTCTTTGCTGATGTCTTGCCCGAAGCTACAGTTCCAGTCCCCTTTGCCTCTGCTGTCGCTTTGCTGCCTTCTGCTTTTTTGCCGTCTTTTTCAAGCCCAAACGCTTTTTTAAACGCTTCGATCATATCCTTTGCAATGCCCCGCATGGATTTTTTCAGCGTTTCTTTTTCGCCATTCAGACTCTTGATCAGGCTCTTGGCGATCTTCTTTCCGGCTTCTTCGGCTGCTTCCTGTGCGGTCTTGGCTGCCTCTTCCACTTCTTTTGTCCATCCGGCTTTTGTGTCTGTCAGACGCTGTTCGAAAAATTCCTTGCTGTAGGTTTCGGACGAACCCTGCAGCTGTTCCCATTTCTTCTTGTACGCCTCCAGCTCCTCTTCCGACATCGCATTCAGGTGCTCCACGAAGTTGTCTGCCTCGTTCAGGTCCATGCCAAGGATCTGGTCCATCAGGCTTTCCGGTATCTTGTCCTTGAGCTTTTTCAGACCTTCCTGGTACCGCTCGACTTGTGTCAGCTGGGTGTCCAGGTCGTACATATTGACCGGCTCTGACATCTTCTTTTTCATGTCGTCCCGAAATGAGATGATCTTGTCGTAAGCCTTCTGGTATTTGCCTGCGATCTCGTCCAGCTTCTTGTCTAAGTCGTCTTCGATCTTACCGTAAGCTTTCTCTGTCCCTTCTTTCAGGGCAGCCATGAACGCGGATGTGTATTTGTTGGCATAGTTCTTGATCTTTTTGGCGTTCTTCTGGAGCTTCTTTGCTTCTTCCTGGAGCTTTTTCTTCTGGGCTGCGTCTGTGGTATTGCCCGACTCTGTTTTCTTGTCTTCGGCCAGTTTTTCGTATTTTTTTACAACCTTATCCACATAGCCGTCAATCTTGTTATCCATCTTGGAAACCAGGAGTTCCTGACGCTTGTCAAGCCCGCTGGTGATGGATTCCATGATCGCAGACGCCGCATCAGAATAACCGCCCTTTGCTGCATCCACTTCACCGGCTGCCTTGACGGCTTCCTCGGACATCTTTTTCATGGTCTTTTTCAGCTTCGGGACTTCGGTTTCAATGCCCTTGATCACACCTCCGACGATGTGTTTACCGATCTCGTCCTTAAAAACCTTGGACGGGGAATGGATCCCCAGTTCGTTTTTGGTGGCATCCACAGACACTTTTGCGAGATTTCTGGCACTCTTCTCAACATCTCCGCTACCTTCATCAATACCGACTGCCATACCGGCCGCCAGCATCTCACCGACTTCGTCACGCATGACACGGGATGGGGATTTTATGTTGCCTTCCTTTTTTGCCCCGGCAACTGCATTTCTGACCGCTGCCCTTGCAGCTTCTTCGACTGCCGGGGAATTGGCTGTCATACCGGCAACGGTTCCACGCATCAGGTTCGCACCGACGTTATAGAACCCGTTGTAATATCCCAGTGCTGCGTCTTCCGCTTTCCGGATGGAACTGCTCGCCGCCTGTGACACCTGCCCGGAATTCTGCTGGATTCCGTCCGCGGTTGCTTTCTGCGACTCTTTTCCGGCTTCCTCTCCGCCTTTCTTGGCCGCCTCTGTGACTTCCTTCTGGCCGGATTCGATCCCGCTTTTTGCCTTTTCTGTATGTTCCTTGCCGCTCTTCTTTCCGGCTTCGCCTGCTTTCTGGGCAATTTCCTGCCCTGCATTCTCCCAGTTCGCAGATATCGCTGACAGTTCCTCTGTAGATGCCTCCACTGCTTCGCCACTTGTTGCCGAAAAACTCCGTGCATATTCCTCTAACTGTGGTTTTGTCATTTCCGTACATGCTTTGACGAGATTTGCACTCTGCGGCCCCAACTCTAACAAGTGGTCATACAATTCTTTGGTCATACCGTCACCGGCACGGCCTGCGAGGGTTTTCATATTCTGAACCCACTGATTCGCAGCATTTTCTGAGCTGTGCATATGTTTTATTATATCTTCAGCAGAAATTTCTTTGTCGCCTGAAAATTCCTCATACTCATTCACAATGCCTTTCAGGCTGTTCTGGATGGACGTTTTCATGCCCTCATAGGCTTGCTTGACCTCGTCAGACATTTCTGTTGCGGAGTCTGATACGGCTTCATTTGTTTCTTCGGTGGTAACTTTGTATTCTCCGGCTTTTTCGGATGCCTCGCTTAACTTCTCCTGTGCCTCGCTGTAAGTTCCCTCCAAGTCCTCAATTACTTTTTTCTGTTCTTGGAGTCGTTCATTCAGTTCTGTCTGTTTTACCCCATGAGCATCGTAGATATCAGACGTAGATTCAACCATATTGCCAGTGTCCTGCATGGCTTTGTTATATTCCTGCGTCTCGTTTCTCGACTCTACCAGAAACCCATTGTAAACTTTTCGTGCTTCTGACAGCTGCGTTTCTGCCTCTGCAACATCCGTGGCTGCCTGCTTCACTTGTTCCTGGTATGCACTAGCAAGAGCCTGCTGCTTCATGGAATCGATCACGGCATCCACTGCGGATTTTTCTTTATTCAATGCTCCTGTCGTTTCATCAATGGAAAGTCCCAATTCCGGCATGGCTTCATTGAGCTGGTCAACCATTGCACTCATCTGTGCTTTTTCTGCTGCCGTTTTGCTCGTTTTATTTGCTAAGTCGTAGAGCTTATCCGAAAGTGTTTGATAGGTTGCCGCCTCTGTTTCGGCACTCTTGATATTTTCTTTTGCAGTTTCTTCATGTTCTTCTATGCTGTCTTTCAGGTTATTATAGGATTTCCGGCACTGCTCGATTGCTTTCCGGTTCTTTGCAGCATCGGATGTTCTGTCCTTCATAACCTTGCCAAACGCTACAGTTGCTGCCGTAAGCGATACCAACGCAAGTGCCACAAGTCCGAATGGATTCGCAAGAAGTGCTGCTGAAAATGCCTCAAACGCTTTTGATACCTGATTTACGACCAGTAACCCGACCAGTGCTGCTGCCAGTACTGCAAGGGCTGCCGCCAGTGCCGTTACTGCCGCCACAACTTCCGGGTGTTCCTTGACAAACTCCGTTGCCCATTCCATCGCATCTGCCCCGCTCTGCTGGAGTTCCATCAGCACCGGTGCAAGCTCATCACCGATCGCTATCTTCAGGTTCTCGGTGGCGTTCTGGAAACGCTGCTGGGCAAATTCCCCAGTTTCTGACATCTTCTCAAATGCAGTGGTTGCCGCCCCGGTGCTTCCTTCCATCGCCTGCACCAGGCTGTTGTATTTGGACGTTCCGCTGTTCAGGATGGACAGCATACCGACGCCGGCCTCGGAACTCGACCACATGTTGTTGAATGCGGTCGTGTCACCGTCCACGCTGTCCGCCAGTACCTGCAAAACGTCCCCGAGGGAATTGCCCTCTGCCATAAGTTCGGCGAAGGTCTTGCCGGTTTTCTTCTTGAGCGTTGAGCCGACAACAGAACTTGTGCTCCCAAGTTCGTTCAGGGCCGCCTTGACGTAGGTCGTCGCCTGGGCGGTCTGTGTGCCGTTGGCCGTCAGCAGTGCATAACTTGCCGACAGGTCTTCCAGGTCCATGTTGTACGCTGCCGCCAGCGGGATGACCATGCCCATGCTGGCACCTAACTGTGCAACGGATGTCTTACCTAAGTTCTGTGTCGTAATCAGGACGTCTGAGATCTTCGCTGCATCATCCGCAGACATACCATAGGCATTGATGGCGGTCGTCAGGATGTCCACGGCGGTCGTGGTGTCGGAAAACCCACCGACAGCCAGCTTGTTCGCTGTACCGACAAAATCCACCGCACTTTCGGTCGCTACCGATGCAGAAATGGCCTGGTAGGTCGCTTCTGCCAGTTCCCCGACACTCTTGCCGGTTTCACTGGACAATGCCAGGATCTCGTTCCTCATATCACCGAGCGGCTTCTGCGACTCATCTGCGATCGTGCCAACCTTGGCCATCGCCGTTTCGAACTCCATGCTTGCCTGCGTGCAGTCCATGAGTGCGTCCGTGATCGCTTTCACGGATGCTGTTACTCCGGCAGCTACTAGAGCCTGTGCAAGGGCATCAATAGCTGTACTTGCCTGGTCTGTCCCTTCCTCGAACCCGTCCCCGATGCTGTCGCCTATGTCAGAGGCACTGTCTCCCACGTCTTTTGCCGCATCCGAAACGCTGTCCACAACGTCCGACATGGCATCCTCTACTGCTTCCGCTGCACTCTCGCCTGCTTCTTCCACAGATTCCACAATGTTGTCCACAGCGTCCTGCACGGACTCTGCGGCATCCTGTCCGGCATCTTCCGCCGCATCTGTAACCGCATCCGCCGCATCTTCTGCTGCCTCCTGCACATCTTCCAGTGCATTTTCCACCTGCTTTGCCGCTTTTTCTGCGTCTTTCCCTGCTTCCTCTGCCGCCTGGGAAACGGCCTGCTCTGCCTGTTTTGCCGCATCCTGTGCACCGGAGGCAGTCTGCTGCGTTGCCCCTTTGGCTGCCTGCTCGATCCGCTTCAGGCCTTTCTGAAATCCACTTTCGTCAATCTCAGTATCAAATCTTAATGTTCCGTCTGCCATTTCCTGCCTCCCATCTTCTTATCAGTCTCCCCACATCGCAGCCGCGAACAGGTCACCGATCTGTTCCTCATCCCGCTCGTCTTCCAGGGATATTGCCCGCTGGATCTTCTGGATCCGCTGGCGTTCCTGTTTGTTCTTGATCTTTCCGGCATCAATCGAGCGGTAACCGATGCGGGTCTTTACGCCGGAATCATCCGGCAAGCCTTCCAGCAGCATCTGGAACTTCTGCCAGTGCAGATATTTACAGGTCAGCAGGTCAATGCCGTAATAGTTCCGGAAATCGCTGACGATATACGGTGCATCCTTCTCATAGCTGAACGTCTGCTTTCCACTGCCTTCACGCTCTTTTTCCTTTTCTGCTGACCGGATGCCGGCAATGAAATCCGTGACTGCCTGGACGGCCCCCTGGATGTCCGGCGGAATCTCTTTTTTGTATAACCGCAGAATCAGAAAGAGCCGGCTGCCCGGCTCCCCTGCCTGCTTCACTTCCCCGATCAGCTTCAGCACTGCCCGAAAGTCCGTCTTGACCGGGTACAGGACGCCCCCAACCTCAACGCTTTTCGGCAGTGGTTCATATAATGGGTTCACAGGTCATCAGCCTACGGTCGGCTTTTCCAGGAACGTGCAGCTCTTGCCGTCTGCCGCAACCTTGGCATAGCCCTTGACCGGTTCGGACTTCACGCCGAACGACCCGGAATACTGCAGTGCATCGGTTCCGTCACCGGATGCATCCGGGAGAATGGAGAACTCACGTTTTCTTGCCACGAATTCATCCTCTTTGGTCGCTTCGCCCTTGTCGAAGAAATCCACGACCACGATGTTCCTGGTCTCCCCGGTCAGCTCGTCATCGTGCACGGATGCGATGTCCATCAGGATCGGGTTGTTCTCGTGCATGTCGAAGTTATAGGACCATGAGGTGCCGTAACCGGTCACGTCGCTGTCGCTGGAATCCTTGTCCACGTACTGGCGTTCATAGGTGGTCGGGTTCTTGGACTCTGAAAGTGTCGTGAACTTCTCCATACGGGTAAAATCTGTTGGCTCTGCCCCATCGCTGGCCGGTACGCCGTAGAAGGACACCCTGCCGGTTCTCTTGACTAATTTCGTTTTATTATTTTTTCCTGCCATAATTTAAGCCTCCTGTTCATAAATTAAGCGGCACTCGATACGATACGTAGCAAGATTAGCTTCAGCATCGTACAGGTAACCGCTGTTTAAGGTTTCGATTGCTATTGTATGTTGCTTTTCGTTCGCCAGCTCCGGAAGTTCCCCATCGTCCGAGGATTCTTCCAGCCACTCCTGAAGCCCCTGGTAGAAGCCGCTGTTCTCGATATTCACCCTGGCATCCTCGTCATAGGCTTCCTTGGAACAGATGGCGAACTGGTACTGTTTCTTTTTCCCGCCATCCACATATTTCTGGATCACCGGATCACACGGGAGCGGGTCGATGGAGTAACTCATCTCCTCGCCCAGGTAATCCACGTTGACCCGGCCGTCATGTAAAAACGGACAGGTCAGGAAAAATGTGCGGATGCTCTCGATGATGCTACTTTCCGCATGCAATTTTACCCGCCTCCTTCTGGATACTGTCCTTGTGCCGGTTCTTCATGCGTTCGAACCATTTGGACTGCTTTTTGTGTTCGTAGTACTGCCTTCTGGCGTACGGTGTGGACTGCACGATCAGACCGGAACCGGTGACCGTGCCAAGTGTTGCTGCATCCCGCAGTGTGCCACTTCGGAACGGTGTCTCCGGTTCCATACGGTCTATGCAGGTCTGATCCACATACTTTTGTGCTTCTGCAAGGTTTCCGTTAAGTCTTGCCGCAAGGGAGGCATCCCATTCCATCCTTGCCGTGAACATCCCGCCGCTGCCATGCCCGCTGTAGCGGACGTCCTGCGGCTGCCGGATCTGGAACGTTTTCCTGATCTCTGCCATCATGCACCCCCTGTCACCTTGATGTGCAGATTGCCGCCATACCGGTTGTAGTTTGCCGCCGACACCTTGAAGTGTTCTGTGCCGGCCAGGTCTTTCGCCGTCTTCATCTGCACGCTGCACTGCCCTTTTACCAGGTAATCATCCTTTTTGACCAGGACTGTTATATCCGGTATGCGGACCGTATAGGCATCCGCGGTCTTCCTGCCTTCCGTGGTGACACTGGACTGTTCTGCCTCATACCACCAAACAGCCGGGATGTATGTACTATCCCATTCATCCAGACGGGTTGCCGGATTGTAATGGCGGTGGTAGAGGGTTGCGTCAGTGTTGGTCAGCATTTCAGGCTCCTGCTGAGCAGACCGGTATTGAGCAGGTAACGCCTGCAGATCCGGTACATCTTCTGCCCGAGCAGTTCTGTTCGGTCTATCCCATCCGACACTTCCGTCACATAGGTGACAGAGTACCCGTCTGTCGTTTCGGACTTCTTTACCTGCCCGTCATCCCTATAGCACACATCAAAGACCGCTTCCGTCATTTCACAGGCACAGTCCTTTAAACCAGGCACAGCTTCCGGAACGGTGATCCGGTTCAGTGTGTACTGGTCAATATAGCTTTCTGCAATGCGTCTGCATTTTTTGAAATCCGCTTCTTTTTCGATACTGCCTTCGTATTCATCCCGGTAATATCCAAACTCTGTGTAGTGTGCCATGCTTCACCACCTCTGTGTTCTTTTCATTCTGCTGGTGCAAGGACTGCAAACGGACAACGTTTTGCCTTGTCTTTCTGCTGAGAATTGATCGGGTTCGGGATCTCCCAGCCCAGACGCATAACTGCACGCAGTGCCACCATGTCGTTCTGCATCAGGTTATAAGCGATCGTGCCGTCTGTGTTCTGGACAACACCCTCGGTGAAGAGTTTGAATGTAATGTCCTGACGCATCGCATAAACCAGCTGCGAGAAATCGCCTGTGATGATCTGTGCTTTCGTTTTATCGAAAGTTCCGTTGTTCGGGAAATACATACCGGAACCGTCCAGCGTGTAATTTGTGCCGGACTGCATATCGGTTTTGAAAATCGGCTGTCCGGTCGTATCTTTCAGGCTCCTGAGTTTCGCCCTTACGGAAATATCTGCAACGTGTCCGTTCACAAAATAGCCAGACTGTTCTACCTTTGCAATGATACCATCCTCACCCATGATATCCGCATACAGGTCAGCCGTTGTTTTTACAACGCTTCCGGCTTTCGTTGCGGTTGCTACCAGGTCATCCCTCCAGGATGCCGGTTTTTCAACTCCAAAAAGTACTGCACCGTCAATCACCTTTCCAAAAGCTTCCTGTACCCTCGGTCTTACCTCGCCCCAGATATCGTAGTCTGCATCTTCCAGAACTGCTTCCGGAATCGGTACAATAACTGCAATCTCTTCCGCAGTGATGTATTTCTTATCCCATGACATCTTTGTGGTCTTTTTCTGTCCGTTGTCTCCATTCACAAAATATGCCATCGGGAGCATGTCCAGTACCGGCATGCGGTACTTGTTGGAACTCATGTTTGGCAGTCTTTTGCCCATTCTCAGTACTGCCGATTCTGATACAACCCCCTGGATGATCTCCCTTGCATACTGCTCCGGGATCAGGGATTCTGCACCGCTGCGGTCGATCAGGTTTGCATCCAGATCAAACAGTCTTAAATTCATTCTTTTTTTCATCTTCTTGCCGCCTTTCTGATTAAGGAATTAACAAAATCATTGGTATTGTTTCCGGCTCCACCTCCGGATCCTGCCGCCCCGTTCTGTTTTGTCTGTGTGTTCACACGATAACCGCCACCTGCATAATGTGGGTTGTCTTTCAGAAACGCTTTTAAAGCTGTTTTGAAATCGGTCTTATCATCCACTTTCTTCGATACCTCAAACAACACAAAATCTGTGTACTTTGCGTCTACACCGTTTTCTTTCAGGATGTCTTTCTGTTTGTACGATTCCAGCTCTTTTTTTGCGTCATCGCGTTCTTTTTCGATGGCAACCACATCCGGCTTGTTCGCCTGTCTCTTTGCTTTGAAATCACTGATTGCTGTTGTGATTTCTTCCTCCGTCATGCCCTGGCTTCTGAAATAATTGGCAAGTGCCGCACGTTCCGCTTTGCCTGCCCTTGCGTTTGCGATCTCTTCCGCCTGTTCATAACTGTATGTTGCCCCGGCATTTCCCGTATGGCTGCCGTCTCCATTCCCGGCACCATTGCCCTGTCCAGCAGAGCCGGCTCCTCCTGCATTGCCGTCCTCAAAGAGCCTTAAATTCATTTTTCTATACATTGTATCTTCCTCCTTCGAGATTTTCCCAAGCTTTTAACGCCTTCATGTTTTGGGCATAAGAAAAGCACCCTCATAAGGTGCCAGTTAGTGAAACTGTATGCAGTTGTATTCCCGGTTGATCTCCGTGATCCCAAGGAACCACGAGTCCATCAACAGTTTTCCCTGCTCTGACAGGCGATCCCAGCGGATGTCTGCATCTCCGCTGCTTAATTCCGCCCGTATCTTGTCCTGTGTCAGATCATGCAGTGAATTGACCAGGTTGCAGGTCAGTGCGGATACTGCCGCACACGCACGGTCAGCACCGCTCTCGGAACGTGTCCCGGCATGGCCGACCATCCGGATGCTGTGCTCCGTCATTTTAATGCTTATCATGGTTTTCATCACCGCCTTCCTACGGATAACCGTCTGCCGTTGAATTGTACCGTGTCGCCAATTTGTGCCACTTCATCGCCAATCCTCACCCCCTTCAGCTCTGCGTGTCCGTCAATGTCCCGGTATAAAAATTTGATCGTCCTGTAATTGATCCGGCTCGCCAGCCAGTTCGGTGCAAGCCTGTCTGCGTCTTTTGTAACGGTGTAGTGTTCAGTCATTGGAATAATCTTCCACAACTGTTTCAATCCCATATTCCAGTGCACAAGTGTGTTCGATACGGCATCCTCTTGCTCCTTCCCAGTCTTTTGTGAAATACGCAATATCAGCACCCGCCAGAAGTTCCAGGGATTTTCCCAGGAACCAGAGCGGTTTTGCGTCTGCCGGTGCACTCTGGAAGAAGCTGTCAATGACCTCTACCGGTTCATTTAACTGTCTTTCCGCACACTGGATTGCTCTTTTCCTCTCTCTCAGAATCTCCTCGTCTGATTTGCCTTTCATTGGCTGGCTGATAAATAATTTTTTCATGTTTTCATCCTCGCTTTCTTAATACAGTGTTGATTTATTTAATTCTTCCACCAGTTCCCTCTCACGTTCTGAAAGTTCATAACAGATGGCATCCTCTGCCTGCTTTCTGGCATTTTCTGCTGCCTGCTTTTCTGCATTCTGCTTTCTGGCTGCCGCCTGATCTGACAGCAGAAGCCCTGCCCCGTAAATCTCTTTTTTCATGGCTCTCTGGGCGTCCAGGCTTCGCACAAGCTGGCATTCTTCACGCCTTACCCTGAAATGTACGCCGTAGCGTGCCATTTTCTGCATCATGGCAGCGGTGACAATATGATCCGGATAATCATACTTTGACAATTTCCGTGCCTTTTCCCGCTTCAGTTTTTCCACTGTATCATTTACCAGCCGGGTCAGCTCCGGTGATGTCTCCGCTACCGTTTCCGGTTCGAAGCTGGTGACGAACGATGTCTTCACCGTTGCCCCGTTTTCGTACACGATCGAACAGTCACACACAATGTGGTTCATTCTGTCCCAGGTAGTCTTGCCGGATAATGCCGTGAGTGACGGGGCAAACAAAAAGAACGGGATGCCCCGTTCCAGATAAAATTCACATATGTTTTTCAGGATGGAAAAAGGTGGGTTGTCCACCACCACACATCCCGGCGGATATTCGTCTTTTTCGTAATCGCCGCCCGGCCAGAATGGGCGAATCACGTTCTCAGGATCAATATTGTAACGTTTGCACACCCAGTCCTTTATGACTTCGTATATCTCCGATGGTGTATAGCAGTCGTCTGTCGTTTTCTTCGGTTTGAATTTTTCGACAAATTCTTCGTAAGTTTTGCTTTTTATGTTTCTCACCTCCTTAAAAATGGGTACAAAAACAGCACGCATCTCTGCGTGCTTAGACTAAATATCTGGCTTTTGTAACTAATTGGTTTGATAAAAAATATCATCTCTTATCGACTCAAGCATATATGTCTTTTCGGTTGCTTCCTGCTTTCCGTCCATCCAATATACAGACTCATCTTCAATATACTCCATAAAATCAAGGTATGTATCCACATCAATTTCGAACATCATGCCGTTTTGCGTTGTCAAAACTCTCTGTACCAAATTATTATCCGAGTATTCTTTTTTAAGGTACTCTATTTGTTTTTCGTTTAATTTAAACTTTTCCATCTTGAATACTCCTTACCAATTTTTCGCTTGTTGGATTACATTGAATCAGTGCACCATTATCCGGATTGATAGAAACTGTAGCTGTTTTTCCTATGTACTTTTGACTTCTTCGCCCCTGCCTATCTGTCTTCACATTTCTGACATCTAACGGTGTTTTTAATGCTTCGGATATATCGTCCACTGTAACTCCTGATCTTGGTTTTCCTGTTTTAGGATCGCTCATGGTTCCGATTACTCGTTCCATAAAGTGTTTACTTTGTTCCGTAATGTTTATGCCCTCTGATGTCTGAAGTCCAATCACTTTTTTCTGAATATCTTCATGCAATTTGTAATAGTTTTCAAAACCTGACAAAGACGAAACCATTCCATTTTGCACAGAATTTTTATACGTTCCAAAAATTTCAAATTTCTCAGGGTCATTATACTTCATCTGCCTGAAATCCGCAAGACTTCCAGCATCTTCTTTCAGCACTTCCCTGTACCGTTCGTACTGGTTCGAATCAATCTTAGCATTCCGCATCATCTCCGGCGTATAGCGTGCGTTCTGCTGTTTCGTGTTGGTAGCTACCTTGCCCAGTCCGTCCTGATAAATTCGTTCACGCTGTTCCAGAAGTCCCATCTTCTTGCTGAACTGCTTATACTCGTTCAGCTGTCCCTGGTACTTTGCTTTTTCCAGCATGATGTCATCCTTGTCAGCTCCTGCCTCTTCCAACAGCCGAATCTTCTGACGCTGGGCACGCATGGCGGTCTCCATCTTCCTCTGCTGCTGGGTCTGTTCGTAGGCATTGAGCTGCTTACCGTTCCATTCTTTTGTCTGGGCTTCCCTTTTGTTCTGCTCTTCCAGCCAGTCATCCGGATAGAGACGTTCTGAAATGCCAGGAATGAATGGGTGGAACGTATGCCGGCAGTTGGCACCACACAATCCTGTGACGGTTCCGTATCCGCAGCCCGTCCGCAGTTCTTCCTTCCTGAACCCCTTGCCCTGCCATGTCTGGTGATCCGGCCTCGCACATGGATGCCAAGACACCTCAAACTGGTCTGTGCCGAGTTTTTCAGCGTTGTGCTCACTGATCTGTGCCGTGATCTGGTTCACGCCTGTAAGGACGGCTCTGCGTGCTGCTACGTCTGCCCGGTTAGTATGGCCGGAAGCGTAATCCACCACCCTCAGCCCGCTGTTCGTCATCTGGGTGACGACTTTCCGGATCGCCGAGTTGTAGTCTGTGCCGCCCGTCACAACGTCCTGGATGGCCGTGTCCACGTATTTCTGGTAGTACTCGGCAAATGGTGTGAACACCCGCTTCCCTGCCATCAGGACTGAAAATCCGTAGCTCTGTGCCATATTAACGAGCGTGTCTTTTGTCTGCTTCCTGGCTGCCTCTGTGATCTGTCGCAGCCACTTGTTGTCCTCCGGCGTCAGGAAATCATCATTGACCTGTTCATAGATCTCCCGGTTACGGACATATTCCCATTCCGCTACCTTGTCATACATCTCGAACATTTCCGGCCAGGTTGCCCCCAGTGCCTCCTTGATGATCCGCTCCACCTCTTCCCGGGACTTGCCCATCTCGATCAGGCGGTTGATCTGGTAGTCTGCCGTTGATGTGATCTCACCGGCCTTTTTTATCCTGCGGATGACATCCTCCATGATACGCCGCTCTGCTTCCCTCCAGATCTTCTCAGCCTGCAACCCCATCCGCTGCACATCCGGTGCTGTCCTCTCCCCTGCCATGGCATCACTCCATCACGGTGTTCTGCACTGGCAGGTTCTTTCTGGCCTGTTCCAGTGTTTCGCCGAACCATTTTGCCCGGTACTCATCTACCCCCATGGCTCCCATGGAGACATCCTGCCGGTCTCTCTGGCGTTCTGCCTCCTTATCCTCGATGATGGAATCATCAAAGTTGATTGTGACTTCTACGTCTTCTCTCAGTGGTTCACCGAGGGCAATGCCAAGACGGATGATGATGCGAATCAGTTCTTCCAGGGCACTCTGAAGCACGATTTCATGCTTGCACAAGCTCCGGTACATATCGCTGTTTTCCGAGATCACCTGCGTTGCCGTTGCAACCGTCCCCTTTTCGAACTTATAGCGTTCTGTCCCGAATCCGCATTTCATGGACAGGTAATTCAGGTCATCGTTTAAAGCCTTGCTGTGCTGCTCTGTACGCAGCTCCATGTTGACTTCATAGATCGGGTTTGTGTCTTTCAAGGTTTCTTCCGGCAGGCTATAGAATACCGTGTCATTCTCATCAAAGACCTTGTTGCCGTTCTCATCCGTCAGCATCTCCGGAGCTACAAAGATCCTCTTACGTCCAAGCCCGAACTCGTTGGCATAAGAATCATATTCTGTGTCGATCTTCCGCAGTATGTCGATGCTGTTCGCAAAAAGACTGATACCCATTGGGTTCTCCTCGTCTTCCATATCGGCATTGTTGACCATGTTCAGCCTGTCGATCACAAATTGCGGCTCTGCTGATCCTGTCTCGATCTCTTCCGGAA
>ERZ827496.2840-NODE-2840-length-16292-cov-8.583729_pt1 | contig 16292 bp, 17 predicted proteins | sample MGYA00519769_ERZ827496 | MGnify/ENA primary metagenome ERZ827496 (study PRJEB31778, sample SAMEA3449327) | human gut metagenome | biome: human gut; feature: human-associated habitat; material: faeces | place: United Kingdom | collected 2010/2012 ...
ATGGACGTTCTGCAGTATTCCCATGTAATATTATAAGCTTTCTGCATTTCATTAATTTGTTTGGCATAAGTTTTTCGTTTATCCCTATCTTTAGAATTACCATAAAGAAATAGTAATTTTCGGTATCTCTTTGTACGCATAAGCTGGTTATAATTCTTTCTCATAAGACCAACAAGTTCATTGCCTGCTTTTCTGATCTTATTCGAAAGCTTCACAACTTTTTGTATATCAGAAGAAGACATATCAGTTTCAGCAGCTAAGATATGTCTATCAGAAAGCTTATGAAATTGTTTAAGATGTCTTTTATGTTCTTTATCAGTTATCATTTTTCTGCTCCTTAATATTATCTTAATAACTGTAGATACAAAATATCCTCTAGACCATAAAATACCGCATCCTGCAGAATTGTATTAATTGTGGAAATGCCTTGAATAGTTCAATAGCACTTATATCTTTAAAAGTTCTTACAACATCACAAGAAGCAGCAGTTTGTGGTACATCTACAAAGACATGTATATGGTCAGGCTTCACTTCAAGAGCCTTAATGTGGTAATAGATTTTTCTGTAATATCTGTTTCAATATTTCCACTACATTACCTTTTAATACCCGAAATATGAATTTAGAATATCTGATGATGTGATACTGTATCAGGTATTTTCAATACGAAGCAAGTCAAGAAATATGATACTCTCACCTTCCTCAACAGAATAGATACGTGCAGGGTTTTCAAGTTCTGTTTTCCATCCAGCAGGAATGGAAATATTTATTTGTACATTGTCACTTTTAGTTCGTGCCATTACTTTTTTCACAGCTTGAATGATATGCTGAATTATTAGGATTGCACTGTTCTGCATGGTTATTGTTGTTCGCTATATGTGCAGCATTATTAGGATTTTTCTGATTACAGTGATGGTTGTTTTGTTGTATGTGTGTTTATATCATAGTTACTTTTACTAATGATCTGTTTACTTTCTATACTTTAATATACATAGATTATATATCATTTTTTAAAGTATTTATCAAGTGAAATGTAGCTTTCATCCCACACGCAAGCGTGTGGTTTTTTCGCCACAAATTTATAACGCGTTGGCATATCTAATATCACAGGAAGTAATACATAATCCTTCTTCTCATCTTGAATAAGCACATCTTCTATATTAATTGTCTTCTTATAGAAAACACGACGATAATCCTTACATGTATTCATTGTGACACGAATCAGCCAGTGTTTTAGATAAGCAGGGTCTTCTATCATGCCGTGCTTATAGAGTTTAATGAAAACTTCTTGAAAACAGTCTTTCGCATCATCACTATTTCTGAGATTCATGATACAAATGCGACTCACCATATCCCCATAGGTATCTATTACATCTTCTATTGTCATGATATTTCCCTCCCTTCACTATTAATACGATGATTCCCTCCATTTGGTTGCACATATGTGCTGAAATATTTTACTTTAAGGTCTATAATAAAGTCTACAAGGAGGAGAGAATGTATGCCATGTACAACATTACTAGTAGGTAAGAATGCATCTTATGATGGTTCTACCTTAATCGCAAGAAATGATGATTCACAATCTACAAGATTTACACCAAAGAAACTTGCAGTGATTCATCCAGAACAACAAAATAGAGTTTATGAAACAGTATTATCTCATTTAAAGATTCAATTACCTGATAATCCAATGAGATATACTGCGATGCCAAATGCCTTAAAAGGTGAAGGTATCTGGGCAGCAAGTGGAATTAATGAAGCAGAAGTCGCAATGACAGCGACAGAAACAATCACTTCTAATCCTCGTGTATTAGGGGCTGATCCACTTGTAGAATATGATGAAGAAACAAATACACCAGGTGGTATTGGTGAAGAAGATATTGTCTATCTTGTATTACCTTATATTCATAGTGCAAGAGAAGGTGTATTAAGACTTGGTTCATTACTAGAAAAGTATGGAACATATGAAATGAACGGAATTGCCTTCTCTGATCATGATGAAATCTGGTGGTTAGAAACTATTGGTGGTCATCATTGGATTGCAAGAAGAGTTCCTGATGATGCTTATGTTGTAATGCCTAACCAGTTAGGTATTGATACATTTGATTTAAAGGATGCTTTTACTACTAAAGAAAATCATTTATGTAGTGATGATTTAAAGGAATTTATTGAAAAGAATCATTTATGTTTAAATCTAGATGATTCATTTAATGCACGTTATGCATTTGGTTCACATGATGATTCAGATCATGTTTACAACACACCACGTGATTGGTTTATTAGACGTTATTTAAATCCACATACTTATAAATGGGATGGAGAAAATGCAGACTTTACACCATTTTCTGATGATATTCCTTGGACTATGGTACCTGAAAGAAAGATTACTGTTGAAGATGTAAAATATGCATTATCAACTCATTTCCAGAATACGCCTTATGATCCATATATTACACGTGGAGATTTATCTAATAAAGGTGCATTACGTCCTGTAGGAATCAATAGAAATGACTTCTTATCTGTATTACAGGTAAGACAGGGACAGGAACCTATTGAATGGTTTACATTTGGTTCAAATGTATTTAATACACTTGTTCCATTATATATTCATATTGATACTGTACCTGAATATTACAGTAATACAACAGGTGAAGTATCTACTGATAACTTCTATTGGGCCAATAGACTTATAGAAGCTATGGCTGATGCATGTGATAAACAGTCAGCCATCCATATTGAACGTTATCAAAGAGTGGTACAATCTCATTCACATCATATTATTCATACATATGATGAACTAATTGAAAATGAAACAGATGAAGTAAGAAAAACAGAATTAAGACATGAAGCCAATCAAAAGGCAGCTGATATGTTGAAGAAGGAAACTTCAAAAACATTACATCTTGTATTAGATGAATTAAGCTTTACTATGAAAAATAAATTTGCCCGTTCTGATGCATAAGAAAAGAAGCCTCGGCTTCTTTTCTTAGTTATTTGAAGCTGAACACTTTTCAGCATCTATTGCCAGTACTACAAGCAATGCATATAGCGCATCCAGGCTATTATGAACATCAATGACATAGACATCTGTAAAATGAAATAGTTCTTTTGATATAGTCGCAATTTCATGATAAGAATCACTTATAGTGTAATTCCAGTTCATAAAATCTCCATTAATAGACCAGTCGTTAAGTTCTAGGACATATTTAGGAAATAAGCTGATTTTCTTTTGAAATGAACCAATATAATGATCATCTATGTAGATACTAAATCTTGGCATGAATGTCAAGATTTCTTCTTTAATGGTTGCTAGACAATGACCTGATGGGTCATATACATCTAATTTATGACCCCATGAAAGACGACTGCTTACTGTATAGACAACCTGATCATATTCATCATAGATGTCATAACTATCCATCAAACTAAAGATCTTTTGTTTTAATATAAGTTTCATGTATCTCATCCTCTCTAGAATATAATTATATCATTTTCTTTTTGCTTAATACCATAAACAAGATAATCATTCCAATCTTTATGCCTATAAGGATAGGCTACATCTATTTTGATATAGGGATAGTTCTTATTTAAAATATCAACGATTGTATGAACTGCACCTCTTCCTGCTTGATCATTGTCTAATCTTAATAGGACTCTTTCTATTCGTTGATGTTCTAAATGATAAAAGAGTGCACGATAATGAGAGACAGAATTAAGTGATAGATAATCATATTTCTTAAAGTTATTTGTAAGAGTCATTAGAGACATCATATCAATAATAGATTCAGTCACAATAAGCAGTGATGAGTTATGTGATATATAAAAACAATGGTTATAATCATTCCCTGCCTGCTCACGCATATAACGATTATTTATCACACTTCCCCTTTTACTTATGAATACTGGTTGACTTCCTTTATAAGATACAAAGACAAGATTATGGTGCACTGCTTCCTGGTAGAGATATTCATAATCAATAAAATAATCAATAATATTGAGACTAATGCCTCTTTCATATAAATAGTAATAGACCTTCTTATTATTAATGTCTTTACGTGGTAAATAGAGTTTTCTCTCTTGTCTTTTAATCTTTGTAAATTCATGATGGGGATTCTTATACATTCTCATTTCCAAATAAAGAATCGTATAGATAAAAGAATGAAATTCTGAATTCTTTTCTAAACCCAATGTCTGGCATAATGTAATCGTGTCTCCCCCAAATCTTTTTGAATACCAATAGAATCTATTGATATTTACTCTAATTTTTAATGAATCATGTTCCTCAAGATGATAGTAATTAGAACTCTCATAAACAAGAGTAAAGCCTAAATCTTCTACAAGAGAAAGCATACTATATTTCTTCACATGTTCTATACGGCTTTTTTTCATTGAGTGATCCTCCTCTATATAATATATTCCATATAATTTAGGAGAAATCACAAAAAAAACAGTGGAATTTCCACTGTTTAAACCAAACTGCTGATAAATACGAATATGACTGCAATAGGTAATATAATTGTAAGATAACCCTGCATCCAGTTCTGGACCTTAGGACCATCACCCATATTGGCTTCTGTTTGATAATTCTTGAATCCCCATCCTAAGCGAGATGTACAGAATAATAAATAAACAAAAGACCCAAGTGGTAAGAGAAGATTACTTACGATAAAGTCTTCTAGATCTAGTATTGTTGAACCACTGCCAAGAGGCTGCAAGAAGTTAAGGACATTAAATCCTAAAGCACAAGGTAATGAGAATACAGTAATAAGAATCAAATTAATGATTACTGATTTCTTTCTTGTGAAGTTCCATAATTCCATTGTGCAGGCAATAATATTTTCAAATACTGCAATGACTGTAGATAATGATGCGAAAGCCATAAATAGGAAGAATAGAGCACCCCAAATTCTACCGCCTGTCATTGATAAAAAGACATTAGGTAAAGTAATAAAGATGAGACTTGGACCACTGTCAGGATTTACTCCAAATGAGAAACATGCTGGAAAGATGATAAGCCCTGCCACAATAGCGACAAATGTATCTAACCCTGCAACATTCACTGCTTCCCCTAAAAGAGTTTTATCTTTCTTTAAATAGCTACCGAATATCGCCATTGAACCAATACCGATACTTAAAGTAAAGAAAGACTGGTTCATTGCCGCTACGATCACATTTAATAAGCCAATATGTTTGATTTTATTAAAGTCTGGATATAAATAGAATTTAACACCTGCCATCGCATTATCAAGTGTTAACCCATGTACTGCAAGAACTACAATGAGTCCAAGTAAGCCAATCATCATAACTTTTGTAATTCTTTCTACACCGTTCTGTAATCCCATTGAACATATTAACATACCAATACCAACAACTACTATCATCCAGAATACATTCTGAGATGGACTAGATAATACATTCTGGAAAACTGATGCAACCTGAGATGTTTTGACTCCTGTAAATCCACCAGTCAAGAACTTATAAAAATAGTTCAACATCCATCCTGATACTGTAGTATAGTAGATCATTAAACAGAAGTTACCTAATAATCCAACATAACCATGCAAATGCCATTTCTGTCCTGGTTTTTCTAAAGCCTGATAAGCTTTAACTGGACTTTTTGCACTTGCACGTCCTACAGAGAATTCCATGCTTAGAATTGGAACACCAATAAGAAGCAAGAAAATCAAATAGAAGAAGACAAAGATTCCTCCACCATTTTGTCCTACAACATAAGGGAATCTCCATACATTTCCAATACCAATAGCACAACCTGCAGAAAGAAGCAGGAAGCCTATTCTTGATTTAAATTGTTCACGTTCTTTCATAATTTCACCCTTCTTTTAAACATACCGCCTTATAATAACATATACAAAAAAATATGGAAATATTTCACTCCCATATTTTACCCAATAATATGCCTTTTTATTTTAATATATATTATTTGTGCGATTATTCCTACCACCGTACCTGATACAATCCCAAGTAATATCAGATATGGAAGATAATAGATAAAGGCAGAGGTAGAAAAGAAGACAAAGGCAACAAGTAACTGCCCTATGTTATGAGATACGCCTCCTATTATAGAGATGACGATATTTGAGAAAAGATGTGTCTTTACCATCAATGCCATAATACTAATAGAAAGAAGTCCTCCAGCTAAGCTATAAAGCATCATATAAGGATTTGTGAATGTGATTCCTATAATAAAGATACGAAGCAATGCGACACCCAATGCATATTTAAATCCAAAGCATAAAAGAATAGTCAAAGATACAATATTAGCTAAGCCAAGTTTTGCGCCAGGGATTCCTAAATAAATAGGAAACAACATTTCTATATAATTCAATATGATGGATATGGTACAGAATATTGCAAGAAAGCATAATTGTCTGACTTTAGTATGCTTGATCATCTTGTTGTTTTTCATCTCCTGACACCACCTCTACAATGAGTTTATGAGGAAGACAGATGATACTCTGCCCCTTTTTATTAATTGCCCCCTGCTTGATACATAAATGATCTGGACAGGTGGCTGAAATCATTCTTATTTTATGATTTTCTATTTTTAATGTATTCTCTTTATTAATATGTATTGTTTGATTTTTATTTAGATCATAATAGCCATAAACTTCTTTGTTTAAAGTAATTTTAATCATATTACTTTTTGACTGGGGACGAAGAAGAAAACCAGCAGCAGCTATAATCAATAAAATAGCCAATACATAAATATCATATTTTCTGTTTTTCATTATTTACTCCTTGTATAATAGAATAAGGAGGTGTTTTATGAAAAGAATACTATCACTTATCCTATGTTTTTCTTTACTTAGTGGCTGTAAGCCTAATAATGAACCCATTACCCAGAAAGAGTTCTGTTTAGATACAATTGTCTCTATTACTTTATATCATTCATCTTCAAAAAAGATTCTAAATAACTGCTTTGATTTATGTAAGAAATATGAGCTACTTTTCTCTACAACAAACACAAACAGTGAACTCTATCAAATTAATCATAATAAGAATAAAACCCAATATCAAACTATTTCTAACGAACTCGCCTCTGTCATTAAACAGGGACTTTATTATAGTGAGTTATCAAAAGGTGCTTTTGATATTACGATTGGTGCTGTGAGTTCTTTGTGGGATTTCAACAGTGATCAAGCAACTTTACCCGATGAAACTCTCATAAAAGAAAGTCTTCAATCAGTCAACTATCAAAATATTATGTGTGATCACAAAAGAATACTCTATAAGAATCCTGATACAATGATAGATTTAGGGGCCATTGCGAAAGGTTATATTGCAGACAAAATTAAGGATTATTTAATCCAACATAAAGTCAATAATGCCTTGATTAATCTTGGCGGTAATATCCTATGTGTCGGAGATAAGATGACAGAAGGATATCGAATTGGAATCACCAATCCTCAAAAAATAGATGAATCTATTATAAGTACTAAAATAGAAGATAAATCAGTTGTAACAAGTGGCATTTATCAACGACAGATGAAAGTGAACCATCATGTTTATCATCATATTCTCAATCCTCATACAGGTTATAGTTATGATAATGGGCTTGCTTCTGTCACTATTGTATCCCCTACTTCAATACAAGGTGATGCATTAAGTACTGTCTGCTTCTCTTTAGGACTCGAAAAAGGCAAAGCACTGATTGAATCATTAGACAATGTAGAAGCATGCTTTATTGATACAAACAATCAAATCACTTATACAAAAAACTTCAATCACTCTTAAAAAAATCCCAATAAAGGGATTTTTTTATTGAATCACTTTTTTAGGACATTTTTCTACACATGCCCCACAATTTGTACACTTAGAATAATCTATATGGGCTAAGAAATCATCGACGGTAATTGCCCCATTTGGACATACCTTTGTACATAAACGACAGCCAATACAGCCTGATTGACAGTTTTTAGTGACAACTGGTCCCTTATCATGAGAATTACATTGTACATGATGCATAGAATCATAAGGTACCATTTCTATCAGATGATTAGGACATGCTTCCATACATTTCTGACATCCTTTACATTTTTCTTTATCTACAACAGCTACACCATCTACAATATGGATTGCATCAAACTCACAAGCCTGTACGCAGCTTCCTAAACCAATACAGCCTGAAGCACACATCTTTCCACCTTTACCTGGTACTAATGCAGCACTTAAACAATCCTTAATACCTGAATAATCAGATACAGGTGTCACTTTATCACATGTTCCCTTGCATTTCACAAAGGCTGTATAACGTGTACTTGCCTGTGCTTGCTGTCCTAAAATAGAAGCAATCTTTGCACCTACTTCATTGCCTCCTACAGGGCATTGATTACTAGGTGCTTCTCCTTTTGCAATCGCATGAGCTAAACCATCACAACCTGGATAACCGCAGGCACCGCAGTTATTACCTGGAAGAGCAGATCTGATTTTCTGTTCTTTTTCATCTACAACAACCTTAAACTTCTCACTCGCAATACCAAGAACTATTCCAATAAATAGCCCTATCAAACCAACAAGGAGAGTTGCAATCATAATTGACTTCATGTTCATTCTCCTCCTTTAAATCAAGCCTGAAAAGCCAATAAAAGCAATGGCCATCAAACCTGCAGTAATCAATACAATAGGAGACCCTTTGAAGCTATGAGGAATATCATTATCTTCTATTCTTTCTCTAATTCCTGCAAGAATAATAATAGATATAGTGAAGCCTACAGCTGTTCCAAAACCAGCGACAACACTTGTGATGAAATTATAATGATTTTGTACATTCGTCAAAGCCACACCAAGTACGGCACAGTTTGTTGTAATCAGTGGTAAATAAACACCTAGAGACTGATACAGCTCTTGTGAATATTTCTTTAAGAATAATTCTACTAATTGGACAAGTGCTGCAATAATGAGAATAAACGCAATTGTTTCTAGATATTCTACATGGAATTTCACTAATAATCGATAAAGAAGTGAAGTGACAGCTGATGCAATCGTAATAACGAATATAACGGCACCTCCCATACCTGCTGCTGTTTCTATTTTCTTAGAAACACCTAAGAATGGACATAAGCCTAAGAATTGAGATAAAACAACGTTATTGACTAAAGAGACACTAATTAAAGTTAAAAGTAATGTTTTCATTTTTTCTGTGCCTCCTTTCTATATTCTTCAAAGCAAGTAATACCATGACAATGTGTGCAATCTCCACCACATTCAAGTGTAGAAGAATGTTCAATATTTGTTGCACTTGGTAGTTTTAATTTATTTTGTATTGCGGTTAACATGGATAAGACAAAGAATGCCCCCGGAGCCATGATAAAAATAGAAATAGGTTCATAGGCTTTTGGCATGATTGTATAACCAAAAGCAGTACCAGCACCTAAAAGTTCTCTCACGAGTCCAATACAAGTAAGGGCTAAAGTAAATCCTAAACCCATACCTACACCATCTAATATAGAAAGAATAGGATTATTCTTAGATGCAAATGCTTCTGCACGGCCTAGAATAATACAGTTAACCACAATAAGAGGAATATAAATACCTAATGTATTATATAAAGATGGAAGATTTGCCTGTAATAGGAGTTGGACAACAGTCACAAGAGTGGCCACGATAACTATATAAGCTGGAATTCTAACACGTTCAGGAATAATCTTACGTAATGCGGAAATCACAAAGTTACTCATAATAAGTACAGCCATTGTAGTAAGACCCATACCCATACCACTCATAGCTGAAGTTGTGACAGCAAGAGTTGGACACATACCTAACATTAAGACAAATGTAGGATTTTCTTTAATAATGCCATTATAGACTGGCTTGATATATTTATTCATGTTGTCCATCACCTTTCAACAGATCATAGAAATCAAGAGCACCATTGACACCATTTGTGACAGCTTTAGAAGTAATAGTGGCACTAGAAAGAGAATCAATTTCATTATCTTTCTCTTTACCTGTTTTAGTAATGACAAATGAATCCACCTTCTTATTCAAATATTGTAATCTAAAAGATTCATTCTTTGCGTTCATACCAAGCCCTACTGTTTCATTAATAGATAAGATTTCTACACCTTTAATCTGTTTATTCAAATCAATTCCAATAATAAGTTCTATTTCACCACCAAAGCCATCTTTATCAGTTACCTGGATAACATAGCCCTGTAGTTTATTATCTTTATAAGCCCCTAAAGCATTAGTAATTTCAATACCATTTTTACCATAATCTTTTGTAAGAAGCTTTGAACTCTGTTGAATAAGTTTACTGTAATCTGCCTTGAAATCATCTGCTTCACTCATAACCTGCTTATAGGCAAGAAGCTTTGTTTCTTCCTGTTTTGCGGCTATTTTATCTTTTGTGGAATTATAGACAAAACCAAGGAGACATCCAGATACAATAGTAATGATAAATAAAATGCATGTATCCTTGATGATTCTCTTTATATTCATGATACCACCGCCTTCTTTGTTTTATAGAGAAGTGTATATTTCTCAATAAGAGGTACAACAAGATTTCCTAGAATAATCGCATAAGAAACACCTTCTGTGGTTGTCCCAAAGAATCTAAATAAACCAGTGAGTATTCCTATTAAAACCCCAAAAACAATCTGGCCTTCAAAATTAATAGGTGTTGTCACATAATCAGTGGCCATAAAGAAGCAGCCAAGCATTAAGCCTCCCCCACATAACTGACATGCGAGATAATAGAAATCAAAACGGAATGGTGAAAAAATAAGCGTAAAGAGTGAGAAAGATAGAAGATAAGCCACTGGTATAGTTGGTTTAATGACTCTTTTTACTAACATATAAGCGCCACCTATTAAAATCATCAGAGTGGATGTTTCACCAATAGTCCCTGCTGTTGTACCGATAAATAAACGGAACAAGTCATAATGAGATCTCGTTTCAAGAATTGCGAGTGGCGTTGCAGTAGTGACACCATCAAAGACGAAATTTGTCATTCGTCCAGTAAATGAAATAAGCAAGAAACAGCGTGCTGCCAAGGCAGGATTCATAAAATTCTGTCCTAGTCCACCATATAACTGTTTTACGATAATAATCGCAAATAGAGCACCAATGACTGGTATCCATAAAGGAACAGTGGATGGAAGATTTAATGCAAGAATGAGTCCTGTTACAATTGCTGAACAATCCTTGATTGTAATAGGCTTCTTCATAAAGTATTCAAATAGATATTCAGATAATACACAAGTAAGCACTGATACAACGACAATAAGTGCTGCATTTAACTTAAATTGATAAATTCCATAGAGTGTTGCAGGCATCAATGCGATAATGACATCAATCATAATACGTGTTGTATCTGTTTGATCACGTACATGAGGTGATGATGATGTATGTAATAGTTTAATCATAACATTCCCCTACTTTCTTTTAAGAGATGCAACAGTTGACTTACATTTTCTAATAGCCTGCGTCATATTTCTTTTTGCAGGACATACATAACTGCAGCATCCACATTCTATACATTCCATACCATTCAATTGTATGAATGTATTGATATCATTCTTCAAAGAAGCTTGATTTAGCTTTTGAGGAATGAGATGACTTGGACAGGCATCTATACAGCGTCCACATCTAATACAAGCTGTAGGCGTATTTAATGCCACTTCATCATGAGTAAAAGCAAGAATAGAACTGCTTGTCTTTATTGCAGGAATATGAAGAGAAATAAGTGAAATACCCATCATTGGACCTCCACTGATGATTTTCTCTACATTCTCTTTCAAACCGCCACGTGATTCAACAATAAACTGGAAATCAGTTCCTACAGGAACCTCTACATTACAAGGAGTATTTACTCATTTCCTGTAAGAGTCATGACTGTAGAAATTAAAGGACGATCATATTTAATCGCATCTCTGATTGCAAGAACTGTGGCCACATTATCTACAATACAACCCACATCAAGAGGAAGCATCTTTGAATTGAGTCTTCTTCCAGTCAATGCTTCTATCAACATCCTTTCTCCACCCTGTGGATATTTGGTCTTCAATACTTTAATGCTTATTCTTTCTTCATGTGCGCATAATTTTTCTAATGTATGAATCGCTTCTTTCTTATTATCTTCGATTCCAACATAGCCTACAGCATGAGGATAAAGAGTTAACATGATCTTTAATCCTTCAATCAGTTCTTTAGATCTTTCAAGCATCAAACGATAGTCAGATGTAAGATAAGGCTCACACTCAGCTCCATTCACAATAACATATTCTATTTTTTCTGGTTCTTTTACATTGAGCTTCACATGTGTTGGGAACCCTGCCCCACCTAGGCCAACTACACCTGCATTTTTTACTTTTTCTATCTTTTCTTCAAAAGTAAGTGTATCGATATTATTTTCATGTGCCTCATAATCAGATGTATAATTTCCATCATTTTCTATAACGACTGCATCCTGGTAATGACCTGATGCATCCTGTCTTTTTTCAATACGTTTCACAATACCAGAGACAGAAGACATTATATTGGCTGATACATAACCACCCGCCTGAGCAATTAATGTACCTACATGTACTTCATCTTTAGCCTTTACTACAGGAATACTTGGTGCACCAATATGTTGTTTCATTAAAAAAACAACCTCCTGGCTGGCTTCTAATTTTTCTATTTGTTTATCTTTCGTATATTCTTTTCCATCATAGGGATGGACGCCACCTCTAAAAGTAATCATATTTCAATCTCCTTTAATACTATTTTAGGACGATATGAGAAAAAATGAAAGCCTTTACATTAAGTTAATTTATTCACTAAACGTTTATAAATTCACATAAAAAAAGACCATGCATTAAGCATGGTCTAAGCAAGTATTAGTCTAAATCAGCACCGTTAGATTCGAATACTTTCTTGATATAATTATAAGATTTCTTTGGAATACGTTTCATATCTCTTAAATCTTTATTTGTTCTATTAACGTAAACAAATCCATAACGCTTATCCATATTACACATACTAGCTAGGATATCGATTGGTCCCCAAGTAATATAACCTAAGCAGTCTACACCATCTTCAAACATAGCATTTTCCATTTCACGGATATGGTCTCTATGATAGTTGATACGATAATCATCTTCGATTGTACGACCTTCAGCAAGCATTTTGTCTACTTCTTCCTGAGTCATATCTTCACGCCATCCAATACCATTTTCAAGTACGAATACAGGTAAACCTGTTCTATGATGTAAATCATTTAAAGTCCATCTGAATCCAACTGGATCGATTTCCCAATGCCATTCATTGGCTTCACAATGAGGATTCTGGATCTTCTGTTCATTCACACAGTCACAAGCTGGTCTTTCATAATCAAATACACCAGTCTTAACTGTATCAGAACGATAATAAGAGAATGCGATATAGTCTACAGTATATTTTAATAGTTCTTCATCGCCTTCTTCAAATGTAGGCATCCATCCACGATTTTCTAAGTAAGCATTCCAGTAATCAGGATATTTACCCTGAGCAAATGTATCAACAAGATAACCATTTAATAAGTTATAAGCCTGAGTTGCGAATAAGTTATTTTCTGGGCTGTTGTCATATGCGTAAATATTAGTGATTGCACCCATACCACAGAACTTAGCATCTGGCTGCATTTCTCTTAAAGCACGTACTGCTTTACAATGAGCCATCATAACATTGTGGTTTACCTGATATAAATGTTTAGGAAGACTTACACCTTCAGGAATTTCTTCAGCATTAGAAACTCTTAACATCATTGAATGAAGGTTCTGTTCATTGAATGACATCCAATGTTTAACTCTATCACCGAATCTTTCAATACAAACTTTTGCATATCTTTCAAAACAGTCTACAACATATCTTGAAGCAAAACCATTGTAGTTCTTTACAAGATGATAAGGCATATCGAAATGTACTAAAGTGATCATTGGTTCAATGCCTGCAGCAAGTAGCTTATCAATTAAATCACTATAGAACTTTACACCTTCTTCGTTTACTGGTTCATCTAATGTACCATTAGGAATGATACGGCTCCAGCAAATTGAGAAACGATAGAAGTTGAATCCCATACCTTTCATTAATGCGATGTCTTCATCATAACGAGTGTATTCATCAATTGCATCGTTCCAGTCAGAGAATTCAGGGTTCATAGGTCTTACGTCATAGATACAAACACCCTTTCCACCTTCATTTCTGTGTCCTTCAGTCTGGAATGATGATACTGAACCACCCCAGTAAAAATCTTTTGGCATTTTTCTTTCCATTTTATGTGTCTCCTTTATCTTATAAATACATTCTATCAATCTCACCTCATAAATGTAAACTGTTTCAAGGTTGATTATTATAATGTTTCATAAAATATACAGAAAATGATTAATTAATGAAACTCCGTTTCATTAATTTAAAAGGATGTACATAAGATAGTCTTTAATATCCTGTCTTTTAGCTTCTATCTGCAAATAGATATAATCATCACGATATTCAACCTCTTCCACATAGGTATGCTCATAGAGATACTTGAAATCTTCTCCCTTATCATAAGGAATACCTAATTGGAAAGTTTCATAATCCTTAAAAAGTATATGACTTATTTCATCTTCTAACATGTCTAAACCAATCTTTTCCTTCGCAGATATAAAAACATAGGGCGTTACAGGATGTACATAACCATACTTATTTAAATCAACCTTGTTGTACACATAGATCATAGGTGTATTTTCTACCCCTAATTCTTCTAATACCTTATTGGTTGTATCAACCTGTAATTGATAATCTTCAAAACTTGAATCAACAACATGGAGTAATAAATCTGCTTCTTTCACTTCTTCTAAAGTGGAACGAAATGCCTGAATCAGATTGTGTGGTAAACGTTCAATAAAACCAACTGTATCAGTAAGCAAGCATGTATGATTCTTAATCTTTATATTTCTAGTAGAAGTCTGTAATGTTGCAAATAACATATCTTTCTCAAATACCTTTTTTTCTTTATTCTGACATAAGGTATTGAGTAAAGTAGACTTTCCACTATTTGTATAACCGACCAGGGCAATCACAGGGACATTATTACGTTTACGTCTTTCTCTTTGTGTTTGTCTTTGTTTTACAATCTGTGCCAGTTCTTTTCTAGAACGGGACAACTTTCTAGAGATAATACGACGATCTAACTCAATCTGTTTTTCACCAGATCCTCTAAACCCAGAACCACCTTGCTGATGTGACATATGTTCCTGCATTCCTGCAAGTCTTGGTAATAAATATTGGTCTCTTGCTATTTCTACCTGTAATTTTGCTTCTTTTGTCTGTGCACGCTGTTCAAATATACGAAGAATTAAATCTGTACGATCTGTTACTTCTGTTTGTAATTGATCAGTAAGGTTCTTTACCTGTAATGGAGATAGTTCATCATCAAAGATAACCATTTCTCCATCTAATCTTAATCTGATTTCTTCTATTTTACCTTTACCAATATAAGTGGCAGGATTAATTTTTTCTAATTTCTGAATAACAACATCTTCTACTTCAATATCACATGCAATACATAATGATTTGAGTTCATCTATGTAGAAGGGATTGTCCGATGTCATAACTAATATAGCTTTCATTGATACTCTTATTCTACTTAATAAAGAAGAATTCCTTTCTTTGGACTCGTGTCTATTATAACACGAGTTTTAGAAAAGAATTCTTCTAATATTATAGATATCTAAAGAGATAGTGATAACTTATTCAATTTATATTATAATAGGCATTGGAGGCAATAAAGTGGTAAAAGAAAAGCGTTTCGAATTACAGGGTTAATCGAAACGCTAGTGATTAGAATCATTTCTTTAATTAGATGGACTCTAATCTTGGTAAACCAAATTAAATAATGGCTTGAGAAGCTAGTCCTCTCTTTCCATTACTATTGTAATACTACTTTTCAAAGAAAACAATGAACAAATTATTCTTAAAAGCAATTGAACTCATCGGACTTATTGCAGCACTCGTATTCTTAATTTCATATTTATTATAAGGAGAGGCAATCATGGCAACTGAAGCACAGAAGAAAGCAAGTGCAAACTATGCAAAAAAGATGACAAAATGCGTTAATCTTGCATTCAATAAGAAAACAGATGCAGATATTCTTGAAAAGCTTGATCAAGTTGATTCAAAAATGGGATACATCAAAAAGCTGATTAGAGAAGATATTGCGAAATCAGAAAAGGACTAGAGTGTATTTTAGCTCTAGTTCTTTTTATACTATAATTTTTCGCTCAATTTAAGAAAATTGTTGCTTTGAGTAATCTTATTCAGCGAATATACC
>ERZ827496.2848-NODE-2848-length-16245-cov-3.602347_pt1 | contig 16245 bp, 11 predicted proteins | sample MGYA00519769_ERZ827496 | MGnify/ENA primary metagenome ERZ827496 (study PRJEB31778, sample SAMEA3449327) | human gut metagenome | biome: human gut; feature: human-associated habitat; material: faeces | place: United Kingdom | collected 2010/2012 ...
GCCGCGCAGGAGCAGCTACGAAGCGCAACTGAGCGATTCCGATTCGCTGGTTACAACTACGCAGATCGCCAAAGAGTACGGCTGCGGAGCCAAGGTGTTCAATCGGCTGCTGCATCTGCACGGTATTCAGTACCGTGCCAACGGTCAGTGGGTGCTGTACTCGGAACACCACGGTAAGGGCTATACGTCCAGCCTGACATTCCGGCTCCAGCGCAGCGATGGTTCCGAGGTGGAAAAGCTGCATACAGCATGGACGCAGAAAGGCCGGAAGTTCCTTTACCACACTTTGAAGCGGCGCGGTGTGCTGCCGCTGGCTGAACAGGGAGGTTAAGCCTATGAATTTTACCGACAATCCGTTTGAACGCATGATGCGCCAGCGTCCGGGAACGGACAGCGGCCATCCCTGCAAGCACTGCCGCCACAAATGGGAGTGCGGCTATCTGCTGCACCAGTGCCGCAAGAAGTTTCGCTCGGTGCTGGGCGATACCGCACCGCCTGCAGCCGGGGCAGTCCGCCCCTGATGCAGCGGCGATAGATGGGAGGTGAGCAATCGTGCAGGAAGAAGTCAACGAGAAAACCATCTCGCTGTGCATCAAAGGAGGAAAAATCACCGCACAGATTTTGAAAGCAGCCCTGATAAAGTTGCTGGCGGAAATGGACAAGAAAAAGCAGCGGGGGAAAGGAGAAAAAAGCCAATGTAAGAAAACAGGTCGGCAGAGCATCAAGAGCCTGCAAAAGAGCGGCGCGCAGATCACGAACATCGTTGTTACGGACAATAATATCAAGTCCTTCGACCGGGTGGCCCGGAAGTATGGCATTGATTACAGTCTGAAAAAGGTAGAGCAGGAGGGCAAGACGGAGTATCTGGTCTTTTTCAAGGCCAAGGATGTGGATGTTATGACTGCCGCCTTTAAGGAGTATACCAGCGAAACGCTGAAAAAGCAGAAACGTGAATCGGTACGCCAGAAGCTGGAAAAGGTGAAAGAGGAACAAATGGAGGGCCTAATGGCGATTTATACATCGAAATTATGGTTACGCCACATCCAACTTTCAAACGCGAAGACAACAATATCTTCATTAAAGTTCCAATCAGTTCAATTGATGCGACAATTGGATGTACGATTCAAGTACCAACAGTATATGGCGATGTTGAATTGAAAATTCCTGAAGGAACACAGCCAAACACTAAGTTCCGTCTAAAAGGAAAAGGTGTAAAATCTCGTTCAGGACAAGGGGATGAATTTGTAGAAGTACAGGTTGAAATTCCACGTAAAGTATCTCGCAGAGAAAGAGAGCTATATGAAGAATTAAAATCAGGACAATCTGAATCTCCTTTTGAAAGATTTAAAAGAGCATTTAAGTAAACGAAAAGAGCAGTTTTATTTCTGCTCTTTCTTTTCGTATTATGAAACCAGGAAGAAAAGTATTCTGGTTAATATAGAATTGTATAATGTAGATGAACAGATCAAGAATCATTTCTATTGAAAGAGAATCAACTGTTTGTTTAGTTATTCATGGTATTCAAGTCAGGATATAATATTCCTGGCTTTTTCTTTTTGCAGGCATGTAATGAGAACAAAGTCTTAGAGAAGAAATGGCGTAGCTCTTTTTAGACCTTTGAGTCAGTGAAAAAAAACGTCATTCTTCCTATTTCTGTTTATGAATAAGCTTATATCTAAAAAGACGGTAATTGAATCAAGTCAGTATGTAAAACGAAACAATATGGAGCAGAAATTTGGAAGTTATCTCTACTGTTTAATGAAAGGAAGTATTGTATGGAAAGTCCAATTGTAAGCATTGATGTTTCCAATGGAAACAGTCATTACATGTGTTTTATCAAGAACAATAAACGTTTTGGTAAAGTAAAGAAAATTGATCATGATATTGAAGGATTCAAAAGACTTCTAGAAGATATTCAGAAGCTGGAAGCTGAAACCAATGAAAAGGTATGTGCCGTATTTGAAGCAACCGGTGTTTATACAAAACCTTTAGAAAGATTTCTAAGTAAGAACAGTATAAAGACATATATAATCAATCCTTTAGAATCTGCCAGAAAGCGGAAAGAAGAAATACATAATAAGAAGACGGATAAGCTTGATCCAATATCTATTTCAAAAGTTTATTATGATAAAGAAGAAATGATGGAACTAACAAAGAAGGATGAAACACATAACTGGCTCAGGAAAAAGAATCGATTGTATGAAGATCAGTTGAATCATCTTAGAAAATACAAGGTTACATTTCAAAATCAGTTAAGCATCTGTTTTCCGGGATATCTTGATTTATTTAAGGATGGATACAGTGATATTCCAATGACAATCCTAAAGAAATATCCACATCCGGATTTATTGAAGAACAAGAAGGCTGAAACAGTTGCCAGATATCTTGAGAAAAATACATGTCATACTCATAAGGTATCTTTAGAATATGCATTAAAAATAATAGAATTTGCGAAAAAGACATATCCCGGATGTGAAAAGGATGATGTAGAAGTTGAAATATTTAAAATATTACTTGATAAGGTAATCGAAACACAGAGGGAATGTGAAAAAACATTGAATGAAATGATAACAGTTGCTTCTACTTTAGAAGAATATAGATATATCTCAAGCATTGATGGAATAGGGCCCAATCTTGCTGCAAGAATCATTGCAGAGATTGGAGATATAGAAGAATTTAAATCAAGAGAAGCACTTGTGGCATATGCAGGATTGGATCCGCATATATATCAGTCAGGAGACCAGGATGGAAAACATTTAAAGATATCCAAAAAAGGAAATAAATATCTAAGGTGTCTATTGTTTCTGGCTGTAGGATGTTCTATAAGAGGAGCTAAAGATAATCCAGTGAATCGATTCTATCAAAAGAAAAAGCAGCAATCGAACCCGCTAAATTCGAAAGCTGCCAAAACCGCATGTACCGCCAAACTGTTAAAAATAATATACGGTATATGCAAAAACAAGACCACATATGAAAGGTAGTCTTGAATACATTATAAACAAAAATTTAAAAAATTGGAGAAATCCAATCTTTTTGTCGTGGAAAATCATCAAAAAATGTGTCCTTCATGGAAAGACACAAAATTTTATGAATTAGGCTTGATTTTTATTATCTAATTTTTTTCATCTTGTCAGAATCTAAGAAGAACATTGTGAATGTGGCACGAGAAAGAAGTACATTTTCATCATTGAAGATAAATACCTCATATACTCCAGTTGTTCTTCCACTTGAGATTTCTTGGGCAATCCCAATCAATTTGCCACCACGACCAGGCTTAATATAATTAATTGTACCCGTAAGTGTAACGCTGTCTCTTCCTGTCGCAAAGCTTGCTGCTCCAGCGACTGTGTCAGCCAAAGAGAAAAGGGCTCCACCATGGACAAAGCCATGTATATTTAAAATTTGTTCATCAATAATCATTTCTACCTTCGCAAAACCATGGCGAACTTCTGTTACACGCATGTCATTGCTTTGCAGAAATTGACTCGAACTATTTAGACGTTCCATTAAAGCCTGCATATTTTCTTCCATAAACAACCTCCAACAATGCTTTTATTATAGCATGAAATGATGTTATAATGCTTAATGTACTTAAAAAGGAGACGGATTATGGATTCAAATAATATATTTTTTAAAATCGTTGTGGGCGTTGTATTAGTTGGATACATGGCATTCATATTTTATCAAAGCTTAAAAGGTGGACTTGCCTACAAAAAGGAATTTGAAAACTTTAAAAACTCACATAAACACTACGAAACAATGGTCGATGGCGGTTATTGGATATGGGTCATGGTTGCGATGGCTGTTTTGGCATTTGTTTTGATGTTTATGGCACCAAAATTAGCTTCCAATGGACAAACGTATTATTACTATTTAGCATATGGATGTATTGGACTTGTATTTTTAGGGCTAGCCATTGATTCATATACACACCGTCGTATTTATTTCACAGAAGAAGGGTTCTTCTTTCAAGATACATATTATCGTTATCGTATGCTTGCAAATTTTGAATTTAAAAATGGTATTGTGGCACGCAACTGCAATGTGTTAATGAGCAACCGTGATAAGATCGTAGTCACAAAAAAGATTGGTGAAGCATTACAGGAAAAACAAAAAGCATTTAAAAAAGCTAAGAAAGAACGCCGAAAATAATGTTGTTTCTTTCGGATTTAGACGGAACTTTATTGGATTCAAACGGAAATGTCACAGATGAAGATGTGGAATGCATTCATCAATGGACACAAAAACATGCGTTTGGCTTTGTGACAGGAAGAGATCTTGCCTTTTGTGTGGCACTTGCCTTGAAGTATCAATTGTCCTGTGAATATATGATCACAGATAATGGAGCTAATGCCTATTATAAAGATAAGAATGTATATTCTTCTTTGATTGATTTAAGTGAAGGTATACAAATGTGTAAAGCGATTTGGGCATATAATTTGGATTTGTTTTATACAGACGAAGCGGGCAATCGCTATTATCCAATTTCATGTTATGGAAAAGAAAGACTTCATGTTTTTAAAAAGAAACAACCGAGTTTAGGCTTGTTTTCAGACGTGGATTTAATGGAATATTTAAATACACGACAATTTGGCTTAGCCAAATTGAGTGTGTATGTTGAAAAAGATTTGGATTTAATATTAAATCAATTTAGAGGATTATTTAAAAATTATGAAGTGATGGCTACTTCAAAGGATTATATTGAAATCACAAGAAAAGGTACAAATAAATGGGAAGCCTTTTGTCATTTACCTGTCGAAGATGCGATTTTTATTGGAGATGGAGAAAATGATTTGTGTGTATTGGAAAAGCTAAATGACACATATGTTATGGAACATGCACCTGAGAGTTTGAAGGCATATGGTGTGTGTGTAAAGAGTGTGGCAGAAGCCATGAATATAGAAAGCAGGAAAGAAAATGTCTAGAAAAAGAAAAAGAGGGGCGAAGGCAACGGCTGCCTCAATGGTAATGGATACATTGAAAAAAAGAGGGGCAGTGGATGAAAAGAGTGCAGTAGATGTAAGTGTATTTAAAAATTTGCCTTATGCCACTTCAACAATTAGTTATACAATTTCGAATCTAATGGAAGAGGGTGTTGTTGGTAAAACCAATGATGAAAGATTTTATTATGATGATTTAGGATTTAAAGCTTTAGAAACAAAGTTTGTACGTGGATACTCAATGATTTTTATTGTGCCTATTGTCATTGCAATCCTTGTTTATGTTCTACAAAAAGTATTATAAAAGAGTGTCGCAGCAATGCGACATTTTCTGTAAGGAAAGGAGATTTGAATGGAGAAGCCAAAATCGTTTGTGTATATCATTTTCTGTTTAACGATTTGTCTAGCTTTTGCGGTAGGAAGTAACTACTTAATCAATACGATTACACAAGCGAATATGATATACAATTCGAATAAGCCACGTAAAATTGGTGCAACATATATGACCTACAACAATACGTTCTATTCGGTGGTCAATGAGGAAATTTCAAAAGTAGTCAAAGAACACGGGGATCAGCTGATTACTTTAGATCCAGCTATGAGTTTAAAGAAGCAGAAGGAACAAATCCAATACTTAATGGATCAACAAGTGGATGCCTTAGTGGTTACGCCAGTGGATTATGATGGATTAAAAGATTCTTTAAAGCTAGCCTATAAGAAACGTATTCCTGTGATTGTGGTGGATACGGAAGTTAAGCATAATAAATATGTGACCTATAGTATTGTCAGTGATAATTATGATGCGGGCGTACAATGCGCTAAAGATATGATGAGTAAGTTGGATCATGCCAATATTGTCTTGCTTCAACATTCGACAACTCAATCTGGTTATTTACGAATTAAGGGATTTGAGGATACGATTCAGTCCAACTCAAATTATAAAGTGGTTCAGAGAATGGAATGTGAGGGACAATTAGAGGAGGCCATGCCAAAAATGGAGTCTTTTATTGAGGAAGGAATCGAATTTGATGTAGTGATGTGTTTAAATGATCCAAGTGCAATGGGCGCTATGGCCGCACTTTCATCGAACAATATGTTGGAAGGCAAGTATGTGTATGGCATAGATGGAACGCCTGAGGCAAAAGAAATGGTGTCAGAAGGTAAAATGGCTGCTACTGTGGCACAATCGCCAAAGACGTTTGGAAAGAAGACGGGAGAAGTCATTTATAAGATGTTTTCGCAAGAAAAAATCAAGAATAAAAATGAAGTGAATCCTGTGCAAATCATCACAAAAAACAATGTTCATGATTATTCTACGGAGGGCTGGCAATGATACAAGATATAAAAAAATACAATGTATGGATTGTCTACGTCTGTATGTGGCTCTTTAGTTTTTTTACCATTTGGTACATCGCTATTGTGATGTATTATACGTTGGTGCATGTGACACAAAGTGGCTATGCCTCAGATTTTATTAAGAATATTTCCACACTTTCTAATGTTCCCATTCGATCCTTCTATATAGCGGTATTTGGTTTTATTGGATTGTTTTGTTTCGTGAGCATACGTTTCGTGAGCATACGTAAAAAAATTCGATTCTTTAGTCGTCATCAAATCATTCCAATTTTAATTGAACTTGGATTGAGCCTATTGATCATGAAGAATATATCGTTTAGTGCAACGTGTATTTTATTTTTGATTATTGCGGACAGCTTACTCTATGTGGATAAACCAGTTGATCGTTCAATTTGCATCATACTCGTCTTTTTAGCTTATATGCTATCCAACTATGGATATTTATCCAACTATATTCCTATGATTTCATTCCAGGAATATTTGTCGGTGTATAATTCAAAGACACAAGGCTTGTTACTGGGGATTGAAGTGACTTTAAGCAATTTAAATATTGTGCTGTTTATAGCTTATATATTCTTGTATTTACAGAAACAAATGGATGAAACGCAGAAATTTGCGGCTTTGAATGTCGAATTAAAACGTTTAAATAATCAATTAAAAGGCTATGCGAATTTGCGAGAAAAAATGGGTGAAACCAAAGAAAGAAACCGTCTTGCCCGTGAAATTCATGATACATTAGGGCATACTTTAACGGGATTAAGTGTTGGTCTTGAAGCGTGTCGAGTGATGATTGATAAGGATGTCAATGTCACAAAAGCACAATTGGGTATTTTGGAAGAGAGCGCAAAACGTGGTTTAACCGATGTCAGACGTTCGGTGGATAAGTTGAAGCCAGATGCATTAGAGCGGTATTCTTTAAAAGAAGCATTGGATATGATGATCATGGATTATCAGAAATTGACCGATGTGACCATTCTTTATTTGTGTCATTTGCCTTTGGTGAATTTGAATGCGGACGAAGAAGAAGTTGTGTATCGTGTTGTTCAAGAAGGAATGACCAATTCAGTCAGACATGGGCATGCGACAAAAATTTATGTTTCGATTGCACAGGCAGATAATAATTTGATTATAATTATAGAAGATAATGGTCAGGGTTGTAAGGATGTCAAACCAGGATTTGGCATTCATCATTTGACAGAACGTATTGACTTACTTCAGGGAAGAATACGTTATTATGGGGTAAAAGGTTTTGAATTAATTGTAGAAATACCAATGAGAAGAGGAGAGAATAATGGTTAAAATCATGATTGCGGATGATCAGCAGCTCATTCGAGAAAGCTTAAAGATCATCTTAAATTCAGATCCGAGTTTTGAAGTAGTAAAAGTAGTGGGTAGTGGACAAGAAGTATTGGATGTATTGGAAACAGAAAGTATAGACATTATCTTGATGGATGTGCGTATGCCAAGTATGAGTGGCGTAGAGTGTACTCGTTTGGTAAAAAAGAAGTATCCAAATATAAAGGTCATAATATTAACGACTTTTGATGATGATGAGTATATTTATGATGCATTAAAATATGGAGCGAGTGGATATCTTTTGAAGGGATGTTCTTTAGAAGAGTTGAGTTCGGCTATTCATAATGTTCTAGCTGGGGGAGCCTGTTTCAACCCGAATGTGGCGGGCAAAGTGACACAATTCTTTTCTCAGATGGCAAATTCGAATGAGGAATTTAATTTTGAACATGGAGAAGATGAACATATCGATTTGAGTGATACAGAATGTAAGATCATTGCCCAAATTGGTCATGGTTATTCAAATAAGGAAATTGCGCAAAAATTAGGCTTTAGTGAAGGGACCATTCGTAACTATTTAAGCGTGATTTTGGATAAATTAGATTTAAGAGATCGTACACAATTGGCTATTTGGTATTTATCTAGGGGAAATAAATAATGGTGAAAAAAAGATTAAGAACTTTTTTGATAGCCATGTTAGTGTGTTGTTTGGTAGGGATATTTTATTATACGCAAAAACCCGTTGTTTTAACGATTGGCGTATTTGCGGGTAGTAACTGGAATGTGCCAAGTCCAGATAGTGGTAAGATCATTGATAGTGCGATCAAACGGTTTGAAAAAACACATCCGAATGTTCAAGTAAAATATGTCAGTGGTATCTTGAAAGATGACTATTCGGCTTGGCTTTCAAAGGAGGCTCTGGATGGAAAACTTCCCGATGTTTTTATGGTGTTGAGTGATGATCTTTCGACGTATGCCAAAGTAGGCATGTTAGAATCACTAGATGCATACATGCAGACGGATCCTGATTTTAATCAATCGCGATATTTTTCAACGACACTCAATGCAGGTAATATTTATGATCAGCAGTATGCACTCCCTTATGAGAGTTCACCCACATTGATGTTTGTGAATAAAACATTATTAGAAGAGAATGGAATTGAAATACCCAATGTTAATTGGACGTGGGATGATTTCTATGCAATTTGCGAAAAGTTGACTGTGGATACGGATGACGATGGAGAAATTGATCAGTTTGGGGAATATGGATACACTTGGGAGAATGCTCTAAGTTCGAATGGACAGGCGTTGCTTGATGAGAAAAGCATGAAGAGTACTTTGCAGAATGAGGATGTGTATTCGGCCATTGAATTTGTGCGAAAGTTAAATCTTTTAAATCGAGGTCAGAATGTTACAAGTGAAATGTTTGATAAGGGTAAGGTTGCCTTTTGCCCAATGATGTTTAGTGAGTATAGAACATATAAGCCATATCCTTGGAGTGTTAAGAAATATTCAAATTTTGAATGGGAATGTCTTCCGATGCCGGCAGGTCCTAGTGGCTATAATGCTTCACAAATGGATAGCTTGTTATGTGGTATTAGTAAGATGTCTTCTAAGAAAAAGATGGCTTGGGAATTTTTAAAGTTACTTTGCTACGACGAAACAACGCAGGAAAGTTTATTTAAATATTCGCAGGGTGTATCGGTTTTAAAGAATGTCTCGACATCCAAAAATGTGACTAAGTATATTCAAGAAGATGCTCCATTGGATTCAAATTATAATTTGGAATTTTTTGATGATATGATGGAACAAGCAATCACGATAAAAAAACTGGATGGCTATGATCAATTGTATTCGATGGCAGATAGTGAAATTCGAAGAGTCATTGATACAAATGAGGATATTGAGCTGGCAATGCAAAATTTAAATGATGAATTGAATATATTGTTGGAGAAACAATAACAAAATTAATTATTTATTTAGTGAATAGACCTCTAAATTTTTAACAATCAAAAAGATTTCAGCAATGGTTAGAAGCTGAGGTCTTTTTTTGTATAAATAGCTGCATAGATTTTCAAATATCTTTTATGATAAAAATTTTTTCTTGTGATGTAACCAACAGCATGGAATGCTTTCATCTTGATTTTTGAGCAGTGTCTAGTGATAGTTTTGCAGTAAAGTTCTTTGAAATTAGAATATTTGGTTAGTTTTCATGTGCCTAAAATGGTAAAAAAATCATAAGTGTGTTGTTAAAAAGTGCAAAATATTCCCTAAAATGTGCAAATATAGATATTGCAAACGCTTTCTTAGATTGATAGACTATATGCATAAATCATGATTTAATAACCATCGCTCGCATTTTTTAGAGCAGCAGTAGGTCAGCAAAAGACCAATAAGTATGAATATATTTTTTTGAGTATATTTTAATAAACATTTTTTAAGAGTATGTTATTTTTTTAATTTTCGCGCATTAGATTTAAAAAGTAGAGTTTATTTTTACTTAAATTAAAAGGTTGTTGAAATATATCATATTTATACAAATCCCGTCTATTTTTTGGAGTAGCGTTCTAAAAAATATTTGTATTGGTCTTGAACGCTTTGTTGTCAACTTCCTACTGAAACTTAACTTAAGTTTAGGAGAAGAATAAATGAAAAATAGCCAAAAAGCCTTATTGGCCTCTATGGTTACTTTAAGCCAGGGTGTGACAGCTATGGCTTCACCGGTTCGTGTTTTCGCTAATACTGAACCTGTTCAAGCAAAAAATATGACTGTAAAAAAAGAAACTGCAAATGTTCCAAAGAATGGATATACATTTGTGAGTGCTCCAGTTAGTGAGCCTGTTGTAGAAAATAACACAGTCACTATCAACCATGTAAATGGTGAAAAAACTCGTATTACATTTTTAGAAAATAATTTATTCCGTTTAGATATGGAACCAGATGGAAAAGATGAAAGCTTTAAAGAATATGCTACACCTAACGATAGTAATCACACAGGTCGTATTGTTCAACAAAGCGATTCATCAAATGAATATTCAAAACCAACTCCTACAGTTACAAATGATGCAGGAGTATACACAATTGCTGTGAAAGATGGTGTATCTTTAGAAGTATCTAAAGAAGATGCTACAATGACATTAAAACGTGCAGATGGATCTGTTGTTTGGCAAGAATCACAACCCGTACAATATAAAAATGGTAGCACTGTCCAGACTTTTGTAAAAAATAGTGGTGAAAACTTCTTTGGTGGAGGAACTCAAAACGGACGTTTTATCCATACGGGAGAATCTATCAATATTGTTAACGAAAACAACTGGGTAAGTGGCGGCGTTGCCAGTCCAAACCCATTCTTCTGGTCAACAAACGGCTATGGTGTAGTTCGTAATACATTTAAAAAAGGTGTTTATGACTTTGGTAAGAAAAACAGTAACGAAGTAGAAGCAACACATTCAGAAAAACGGTTGGATGCTTATTACTTTGTAGGTGATACACCAGTAAGTGTTTTACAAGGATATTTCAAATTAACAGGAAATCCAGCTTTAATATCAGAAGAATCGTTTTATTTAGGTCACTTTAACTGTTATAACCGTGATGAATGGATCGAAGGTGGAAATACGCCATTAGAAACTGTGAATGATAAAGTAAAATATACAGAAAAAAACAATGGTGGACAAATTAAACAAGGTGGCGTTCTTGAATCATTAAACGGAACGAATGAAACAGATTATAAATTTTCAGCACGTGCTGTAATCGATCAATATGAAAAATATGATATGCAGTTAGGTTACTTCTTACCTAATGATGGATATGGTTGTGGATATGGTACAGACGATGTAAATTTGGATAATAATATCGCAAACTTAAAGAGCTTTACAGACTATGCAAACTCTAAAGGTGTTGGAACAGGTTTATGGACACAATCTTCATTAACACCAGATCCAAATCAGCCAGTGCATTTACAACGTGACTTTGAAAAAGAAGTTTACAATGGTGGAATTCGTACATTAAAAACGGACGTTGCCTGGGTTGGTTCAGGATATGACTTTGGTTTAGATGGAATCAATAAAGCTTATAACATTATTTCCAAAGCAGAAACTAAGAACAGACCAACAATCGTTACGCTTGATGGTTGGGCTGGAACACAAAGATATGGTGGTATCTGGACTGGTGACCAAACAGGTGGAAACTGGGAATATATTCGTTTCCAAATTCCAACATATATTGGTCAAAGTTTAAGTGGTAACCCTAACGTTTCAAGCGACGTTGATGGGATTTTCGGAGGAAGTTCGACTATTCAAGCTCGTGATATTCAATGGAAAACATTCACAACTATGCTTTTAGATATGGATGGTTGGGGAAGTTATCCTAAAAAACCATACGTATTCGGAGATGAAACATCATCAATCAACCGTATGTATTTAAAACTTAGATCTCAATTGATGCCTTACATTTATTCAACTGCATATACTTCTGCAAACTTAGGAGAAGGCAGTGAAAAAGGTAAGTATACAGCAGGAACCCAGACAGTCACTTATTATTACAGCACAATAGATGCGAATACATATAGTAAAAACATGCAATATCAGTTCATGTTTGGTAAGGATTTCTTAGTGGCTCCAGTATATCAAAATACAGCAGCAGATAAGGATGGAAATGATATTAGAAATGGTATCTATTTACCAGATTCAAACCAAGTATGGATCGATTACTTTACAGGAAAACAATATCGTGGTGGAACGACGTTAAATAACTTTGATGCTCCAATTTGGAAAATGCCATTGTTTGTAAAGAATGGTGCAATTATTCCAATGTTTGAAGCGCATAACAATGCTGCGGCTAAAACGGAAACAAACAAAGGTGGAGTGGATAAATCAAAACGTTTAGTTGAATTCTATCCAGACAAAGAATCTGAATATACTCAATATGAAGATGAAGGAAATACAGTAGATAACTCTAACCTTGAAGAAGTTAACTACGGATCAAATGTAACAACTCATTACACAAGTTCTGTAAAAGATGGTAGAGCCGTATTAAGAGCAGAAGCAAGTCAGGGTAGCTACAACGGATATGATGCAAATAAAGAAACTACATTTATTGTAAATGTAAGTAAAAAGCCTACGGCATTAACAGGAAAAGTTGGATCTTCAAAGGTTGAATTAAAAGAAGTTAAATCTCAAGAAGAATTCGATAATGCAACAGGAAATGTATATTTCTACAATAAAGAGCCTAACTTAAACAAATTTGCGACAGAGGGTTCAGAATTTGCAAAGACTGAAATCAAAACAACTCCTAAATTGTATGTAAAATTCGAAAAGACAAATGTAAGCTCAAATGGAATCGAATTAACAGTAGATGGATTTGTGAATGATGGAAATTTAGATAAAGATGAATTAAATGAAAATCTTCAAACTCCTGCTAACTTTAAAGCAGACGAAGAAAACATTACTCCAACAACAATTCCTTTGAAATGGGATGCAGTTAGTGATGCGACTGAATATGAAGTAGAAACAGATGGAATGATTCAATCTGGAATTACAGAAACAAGTTATACGCATACAGATCTTGAATATCACTCTAAACATACATATCGTGTGCGTTCAAGAAATAAAGATGGGTATTCAAAATGGAGTGATCCAATCGAAGTGGAGTCTGCACTAGATCCATATCGTAATGTACCAAAAGATATTAAAGTATCTTGGGATTATGGTGATGCATGGGGTAAATTGAGTAACATTTTAGACTTTGATTATGGTACATTCTTCCACTCAACAAATTCAGTGACTGAAGATCAAGGATTGATCTATGATTTGAAGAAAGTTTACGATTTAGAGCGTATTGACTATACTCCTCGTAGTGACAATAAGGGAAATGGTACTGTACAGAGAATGGATGTTTATACATCTATTGATGGTGTAAACTGGACATTATCATATGATTCAAGTAAACAAAAATCAGATTGGACATACTCTAAAGATATGTCAGATTTAGATACTAAGACTATCGATATGACAGGAACATCAGCTCGTTATATCAAATATGTTGTTAAGAAGTCAAACGGTGGATTCTTCTCAGCTGCAGAACTTCAACCATATATTGTAGATGGAAGTGAAGGATACGTTATTGGAGATACTAACAATGATGGTGTTATCGATGAAAATGATGCTACACAAATTGAAAACTATGTAGGTCTAGAAGATGGCGATCCAACTTGGGATCAGGTAAAACGTTCAGATTACAACAAAAATGGTTACTATGATGCACAAGATATCACTCAAACAATGGTTCATTTAGATGGTGGAGTAAAAACACCTTCAAAAGCTCCAAATGGCTCTTTGATTACATCATTAGATAAGACTGATTATGCTGCAGGTGAAACAGTTACATTAACTATTTCAGGTGTAGATATGAAGAATGTTTACTCTATTGGTGGAAAAATTGGTTATAACTCAGATGATTTAACTTTCAAAGGCACATCAGCTACATTAGCTACGGCTAATATGAGAGAATATAAATTTGATCGTATAGCTTATAAGAAATCTGAAAACAATGCTGCAGTTAATAGAAATATAAACTTCACATATACAAATAGTGGAAGTAAGAAATCTATTTCAGGTACAAAAGATGTTGCAACAGTAACCTTTACTGCAAAACGCGATATTTCTTTAACACCAGACTATTTCAATGCTTCTGAATACATGTTTGTAAGTAACAACTTGAATGCAATTAATCCAACTGTTGCTAGTGAAGATATTAAAACTCCAGATGTTACAGTTTCACAAATCAAAGTACAGAGTGTACAAGGTCAAGATGAAAGTGTATTACAATCCGGAATGGGTGTAGATAAGTTGATTGATGGTAAATGGGGTGCAGATGCAAACCGTTTCGAATTCAAATGGGGAAATAATGGAGATGAAGTTCCTGCAAGAGTTCCTTATTGGGTATTATTCAACTTTGATGGGCAAAAAACAATCACAGACATGACTATTCGTGTTCGTGTAGATGGCACAAATATTAATACAGGCGCATTAAAAGACTTTGAATTGTATGCAGTTAATGGCGAAGAAGAAAGAAAAATTGGAGATTATTCTATTACAGAAGTAGATTCTAAACAAGGTTTCAACATTCATTTTGATGCACCAGTGCAAGCTGAAAAAATCAAATTAAATGCAATGAACAGTCAAAATGGAATTGAATACAAATTAAATATTGATGAAGTAGAATTCTATCAAAATGAAGCTACTTATGCAGAAGATATTGTATTCGATGAAAACAATGTTTCTACAATAGGTGTAGGTCAATTAAAAGCATTTAAAGCTACAGTACTTCCAGAAAATGTAACAAACGGATTGTATTCTGTTGAAAGTGATAAACCAGAAGTTGTTTCAGTCATTCGTACAGTCGATGGTGATCACTACAACTATACTTTATATGCGAAAAAACCAGGGAAAGCTGTATTGACAATTACTTCAAATAGTACAAATAAAGAAGGCAAAAAAATTACGAAGACATTTGAAATCAATGTAGTGGCTGGTCAAGTTGTTGTCGATGATTTGAAAGCGCAATTAGATGAAGCAAATAAAGCTATCGAAAATAAGAATCTGTATACAACGGCTTCTATTGATGCATTAAAAGCAGCAGTTATAAATGCAGAATCTGTATTAAAAGATAAAGATGCGACACAAACAGAAGTGAATGCACAAACAATTAATTTATTCAAAGCAATTCAGGCTCTAGAATATAAGGGCTCTAATGAAGGACAACCAGATTGTGAAACTGAAATCACAATTGATCCAGCTAAAGTAACGGCTACTTCTGAAGCAACAATTGATGGCGATGTAGTTAAAAATGCATTTGATGGTGATACATCTACAAAATGGCATTCAAACTACGACGGACAACATCCACTTCCACAAGGCGTAACTATGGATTTAGGTGCAGAATATGATGTTCAACAATTGAACTATCTTCCTCGTCAAAATGATTACAATGGTGATATCACAAAATATATGATTGAAACTAGTTTGGATGGTAAGGAATTCAAGACTGTTGTCGTTGGAACATTTGAACATGATGGAACTATGTTAGTCGATAAGGGTGAATTCAAGAAGGTTAAATTTGATGCAACCAAAGCTCGTTATGTTCGTTTTACAGCATTAGAATCTTTAGGTACTGAAGCAAATCAATGGGCTGCTGCTGCTGAAATCAAATTGTTTGGAGCATTGCATGAAGAAGCAATTCCTGCAACAAGTATTACGTTGGATAAAACAGAAGTAACATTAAATGTTAATGAAACAGTGCAAGTGAAGGCTACTCTTTCTCCAACTGAAACAACAGATGTTGTGACTTGGTCAAGTGAGGATGAATCAATTGCCAAAGTGGATGCAACTGGAAAAATTATAGCTGTTGCCAATGGGACAGTAAACATCATTGCGAAAGCAAATGATCAAGTTCAAGCTACAGTTACAGTTACTGTAAATGCTCCAGGTCAAGCTCAATTACAACAATTGATTGATGAAGCAAAAGAAGTAAAATATGAAAATGCTGTTCTTCAAGATGCATTGACAAAGGCGATCGCAAAAGCTACAAATGCATTAAATGATGATGAACAAGAATTACAAATGGCTTACTATGAACTTGCTGCTGAAATGCCAGAATT
>ERZ827496.2851-NODE-2851-length-16232-cov-3.283365_pt1 | contig 16232 bp, 17 predicted proteins | sample MGYA00519769_ERZ827496 | MGnify/ENA primary metagenome ERZ827496 (study PRJEB31778, sample SAMEA3449327) | human gut metagenome | biome: human gut; feature: human-associated habitat; material: faeces | place: United Kingdom | collected 2010/2012 ...
CAGTCTGCATTGCTGCATGTCCAGCTTTCCCGGATTGCACGGTTGGAATTGATGTGTCGAAGCATCGGCGCACCGCATTGGCCGCAGCGGATATGGTCGCGGAGCTGCCGGATTCCTTCACATTCTGTAACGGCCCGATTCCAGCGCCGTGCGCTTTTGGCTGCGACCGCTTCCTCGTAGACAGCGTCTTCGATGATCGCGTCAAATTCAGCATCGCCGGTGTATTTGGCGTTTTCTAGTATCCGAGAGATTCTCGCCTTGTCCCAAACGCAGCTTCGCTCTGTGTATGGGATGTTTTTCGCTGTGAGATCTTCCGCAATCTCCTTGAGCGATGCCCCGTGAATATATGCCGTAAAAATGCCGCGCACAGTTTCGGCCTCCTGCTGGTCGATCACGGTTTGACCGTTGCGGATGGTGTAGCCAAACGGTAAATATCGAATCTTTTTCATACCCGTCCCTCTTAAATCTGTTCTGTAAATCTGAGTCCGCCAAGCAGCGTTACCGTCATTTCGTCATGGTGATTGATGCAAATGTCGGTAACAATCTCATGGAACAGCTTCTCGTCGAACACTTCCAGCGGCTGTTCCAGCTCGTCAATCAGGGATTTCAGCTTTCGGACATCTTCCAGCATGGTGAGAATCTTGGACTCAAAGCTGCTGTATCGCTCGGTTTTCAGTTTATCGAGCTGCTGGCGGATCTCCCGCGCCTGCGTATGGTAAATATCTGCGGCGAGGTATCCCTTTGATCGCAGCCGTTCCAGCGCGAGCAGCTTTGCATTCAGTTCAGCGATGCTCTGGCTGAGCTGGCTGGCCGCTCTGTTGTTCCGCTTATAGGCTGCGGCGGCAAATTCCAGCTTCTGAATCGTCTGACCGAGGATATCTTCTTCGCAGAAGCGCAGCTTGTTGATCATGGTGATGATGCCGTCGTAAATGCGTTCCTCACTGTAATAGCCGGAATTGCAGGTTGCGGTATCCGCTGCATGCTTTGAACATACCCACTTCACTATGCCGTTTCGCACCTTCCGGTGATAGAAAGAGCCGCACTCGGAACACCGAATGCGGCTTGTGAGAGGATACTGTTTGGTCACAATTCCTGTGCAGTGCTGCTGTTTCTTTTTCTCTAAGAGCTCTTGCACCTGATAGAAAAGCTGCTTATCGAGAAGCGGCACATGGGTTTCTTTGGCATAAAACATATCTTCCTGTCCGCGATTTTTGGACTGCCGGAACGGAACTACCGCTTCGCGACAGGTTTTCTGGTATTTACAGTCACCGATGTATCGCTCGTTTGATAAAATATAGGAAACCCGTGTGGATGTCCAAGTGGACTTTCCGCACTTTGTGGGAACGTCGCGGACAGACAAGTCTTTTGCAATCTCGCTGATTGACCAACCATTCAGATATGACTGGTAAATCCATCGAACAATGATGGCTTCCGGTTCGTAGACAGACAGTGTTTTGTTTATCAACCGATACCCATATGGAGCGTTGCTGTCAATATACTCTCCAAGTTCCATCCGTTTGACGATGGATAACCGCTGATGCTGCGAGATGGACTTGGATTCCTCCTGTGCGATGGCTGCAAACGTATTGAGCAGCATCTCGTCGGCCATCGCCAGTGTGTTGATTCCATCTTCTTCGAACTGTACCCCGATGCCGAGCAGCTTCAGCTTGCGTGTATAATTCAGCGCCTCTTTCACGTTGCGTGCAAATCTGGAAACCGATTTTGTAAGAATGAGGTCGATCTGGCGCAGCTCACACATGCGGATCATCCGCTGAAATTCCGGACGGTTATCCGCTTTCATGCCGCTGAGACCCTCGTCGGCAAAAATGTCGACCAGCTCCCATTCCTGCTTCTCTGCAATGTATTTCGTATAAACACGTTCCTGCGTTGCAAAGGAATTTCGCTGATCTGCGGAGTTTGAGGACACGCGGCAATATGCCGCCACGCGCAGCTTGGGGATCTCCTGCTTCGTCGTTGGCGCAATCAGTTTTGCAACTGGCATTTTTCTCACCTCCTGTGCCGTTTGTCAACGACAAGTATATCCGCGAAAAGGTTCAAGTCTACTGATATCTTTCAAACGGTCCCGAATTCTACCAAACGCTGAAACGGCAGTGCGAATTCTTGTGGAAACCGTGCAAATTACAGTTTAATCCGTAAGGACAATGTCCGCGCCGGTCAGGTTCTGATAATATTTCTTTGCTTTGCGGTATTCTTTTTCCGTAATGTCTCCGCTCTGACGCAGGGCGCGGAGTGTCATCAGGATTCGGAGAAAATTTGCGTTTTTGTTTTGGTGCTCAGATAGCATTTGTGTTTTCTCGCCTCCTGTACATCTGTTTTCGTACTTCGTCACACGCGCTCCAACGCGCGGCTTTATGGTTTCAGGGTGCAGCATCCCTACCGAGACGCAGAAAAGCCGACACGCGGGCGCGTGTCGGCTGACGGTTGCTTCGTGGCTGGTCACTATTTCAATTTGATTTTTCCTTTGAGTGCGCTGTCGCTGGGTTTTATTCCATAATCATATTTTTTAAGCAGTGCGTCGAGAAGCAGATAGTTACTGTCTGAGAACATTGGGCTAACAACAATCCGCATATTGCTTATAGCAGCATCATCTAAGTCTGCATCATAATATGGTTTAAGTGGGATATTATTGCGTGCGCGCTGAAGTATTACAATATAACGAAACTCTTGTTGGAAATCCCAATGACTCCGTTTGAAACGTGCGATAAGCTACTGCGTATTGCATGAACCGCTGCACCCCTTTCCGAAAATACCGGACAACAGCCAGCCGATAAAGCCCATATAGGCCATCGTGATGAACGGGTTAGAAGTCAGCGGACAAGCTCCAGTGGGGCATCCCACAAAGTAGTAATATGCAAGGCCAACTAATGCGCCGCCTGCGGTAAAAAGAACTGGCTTCAGCCATTTTTTAATTTTTTCTTTCATCTCACATTCCTCCTGCTAAATATTCCTCTGCATAGTGAACAGCAGTTGCCCCATCGGCTACAGCAGTTACGACCTGCCGTAATGCCTTTGTGCGGACATCCCCAACGGCGAACACACCGGGGATGTTGGTGCGGGTACTCTCATCTGCAATAATGTATCCAGCCGGATCAATCTCAATCTGATCTTTCATCAATTCGGTGGAAGGCTTTCTTCCCACGCTTACAAATACACCATCGCAAGCAAGGGTACTTTCTTCTCCAGTTTTCACGTTCCTAATCTGGATACCGGTCAGCTTTTCGTTATGGAGCAGAGCTATAATCTCACTGTCCCAGACAAGTTCTACATTTTCTGTTTTCATCAAAGGTTCATGGTAGATCTTTGTTGCTTTTAGGGTGCCTCTGCGGTGAACGACGATGACCTTTTTGCAGATCCGGGAGAGAATCAGCGCATCCGCCGCAGCGGTATTGCCACCTCCTGCGATGACAACCGTTTTATTCCGATAGAACATTCCGTCACAGGCTGCACAGTAATGGACACCTTTACCGATTAACGCCTGTTCCCCATCAACACCCAGCTCTCTGGGACCGGCTCCTGTAGCCAATACGATGGATTTTGCGTACATAGCGCCTTCGCTGGTCACAGCTTTCTTTACAGAACCTGACAGTTCCAGAGACAGCACCTCAGTCAGCTTGGTTTCCACACCAAACCGCTCCGTTCCTCGCTTCATTTTTTCTCCCAGGGAGAAACCGTCGATGCCATCCTCGAAGCCGGGATAGTTGTCGATTTGCTCGGTCAGAGCCATCTGCCCACCGGCAGACAGCTTTTCTAAAACCACGGTGTCCATTCCTGCTCTTGCAGCATAAAGGGCTGCGGTATACCCGCCGGGACCGCCACCTACAACGATCATGTCATAGATATGCTGCGCATTATTTACTTCCTGAGTCCGGTGCTGTAAGGTTTCCTCAATAAAAGCCACCAGCTGCGCTCTGGATTCTGGAGCGACGATAGAGCCAAGAGTCTGTCCGCTGTGATAGATCAGCAGAGTAGGGACAACTTCAATAGCCTCGGTCTCAGCCAATTCCGGTTCATCATCAATGTTGACAGCAGTGAATATCAGTGTATCCTTATATTCCTCAGCAACGCTTTCCAATGCTGGAGCCAGACGGCGGCAATATACGCACCAAGGGGCTGAAAACTCCACCAGAACAGTCTTTCCGCTATGCACCATTTCTTCAAATTGATTTCTATTAATATTGATAACTGCCATATTGCCAGCTCCTTTCCTTTGCTTGATTATAGTATAGCCAATCTAAAATAACATTTCGGTGATGATATCACATAAAATAGTGCGACATTGCTGCCGCACTAAAATTTTTCGTTATTAAGTAACTCGAGGATATGTTCACTGGAACGGATGATTTGAGACTGCTTATCTTTTATGGATGTTTTTTTTGCCTCCTCCAGCGAGAGAGAAGCATATAAATGAACCGTGTATGCTTCCTGCCTGAGAGAATCTTTATACTGTTCAGCTGCAAGATATTGTTTCTCAAGAATACTTAGGTTTTACCGCCTCCTTTATCTATATTTTATCAAATCACGACACATATTCCGTGACTTAATCACCTATTTCAGTCGCAGGAGTGATGGCCGCAGCCGTGGGAACCGCAAGAGTGACCTTCCCCATGGTGGTCGTGATGATCACACCGGACATTGGGGTTGAAGTCCAGATCGCCTGCTACCAGTGCTTCTGCTGCTGCATCAGCGTTGCCGGAAACACCACCATAAAGCCGGATACCCACATCGCTCAGTGCCATCTGGGCACCGCCGCCAATACCGCCGCAGATCAGGGCATCCACCTTCAGTGTACTCAGGACGCCTGCCAGTGCACCATGTCCGCTGCCGCCAGCATCCACAACCTCAGACGAAATGATTTTTCCATCTTCCACATCGTAGATTTTAAACTGTTCGGTGTGACCGAAGTGCTGAAAGATTTCTCCGTTTTCATAAGTGACTGCAATTCTCATAATATTATCTCCTTTCGGTTTTTCGTGCATCGGATGGATTTTTTTCTGATAGCAATTTCTGCACCCGTAGGCTGCGCTGTTTCCGTTGCAGAGTGTAAAATCCCCTCCCTCGATTCGCAGAGGAAGTCCCTCAACCAGCGCATCGGCCAGTTTTTTGCGGGCAGCTGCATAAATCTGCTGAACCGTTGTTCTGGCAATACGCATATATTCTCCGCATTGCTCCTGAGAAAAACCTTCACGGTCAATCAGGCGAATGGATTCATACTCATCCACATTCAGGACAATGGGAGTCAGTTCCTCGCCGCCACGAACCGGAACAAAACCATCATTATCTGGCAAACAACAAACTTTTCTGCATTTTCTCGGTCTTGGCATAGATTCACCTCCATATTATTTGCGGCATATGCCATTTATATAACCATTATACATCCTCACTTTCCTATATGTCAACGGAATTATTGACATATGCCATAAATTATTTTATACTATGTGTATTCAAGGAGGTGTACCCATGGATTTTTCATCCTATTTTCCAATTTGGAACAAACTGACACCAACCCAGCAGCAGATTTTGGAGCGAAATGCAGTTTTACGAAAAGTGGACAAAGGGACCGTGATTCATAATGGAACTGTGGAGTGTACTGGTCTTCTGCTGGTAAGAAGCGGACAGCTTCGTGCCTATATTCTTTCCGATGAAGGACGAGAGATTAGCCTCTATCGTTTGTTTGATCGGGATATTTGCCTGTTTTCCGCCTCCTGTATGATGAACAGTATTCAGTTTGAGATTACCATTGAGGCGCAGAAGGATACCACGATGTGGGTTATTTCTGCTGACACTTATCAGCACATTATGAAAGAGTCTGCTGTGGTAGCTAATTTTACCAACGAAATTATGGCCACCCGTTTTTCTGAGGTTATGTGGCTCATGGAGCAGATCATGTGGAAAAGCTTTGATAAAAGGTTGGCAGGATTTCTGCTGGAGGAATGCAGCTTAGAGGGAACAAATATCCTCAAGATTACCCATGAAACCATTGCGAGCCACATGGGTACCGCCCGTGAGGTAGTTACCCGAATGCTTCGCTATTTCCAGAACGAGGGTATGGTCAAACTGACTCGTGGAACAGTGGAGCTTACAGACAAAATCAGACTGGAACAATTGCAAAATGATTAAGCAAAAAGGACATCTGCTTGCTATTAGTTGCAAGCAGATGTCCTGATTTTATGCTCGATCCATTCCGCAGGCCGTAGCCGATTCAATGAGACAGCGATCATTGGTCACAGCATCATAGAACCGGAAGCCGCCGGAGAAGTTATAGCAGTCAAAGCCGTTTCCGGCCAGGATACGACAGGCAATGTAGCTGCGCAGACCGCTCTGACAGATGACGTAGACAGGCTTACGCTTGTCCAGCTCACCCAGCCGCTCCCGCAGCTCGTCCACCGGGATGTTAAAGAAGCCGTCAATGTGTCCGTGTGCGAATTCTTCCACAGTGCGGGTGTCCAACAGAGTTACGCTTCCGTCACGAGGAAGACGATCTGCATCTTCCAGATGCCATTGTTTCAGAACACCGTTTGCGATATTTTCAACCATAAAGCCAGCCATATTTACCGGGTCTTTCGCAGAGGAATAAGGCGGTGCGTAGGCCAGATCCAGATCCTTCAGTTCCGTGGCTTTCATTCCTGCCCGGATAGCAGTGGCCAGCACATCAATGCGCTTATCCACACCTTCATAGCCTACGATCTGCGCACCCAGCAGGCGATAAGTCGCCTTTTCAAAGACCACCTTCATTGTCATGACTTTCCCGCCGGGGTAGTAACCTGCATGGCTCATGGGTGACAGGATAACCGTATCAACATCCAGCCCTGTTTTTCTGGCGTTGGTCTCATTTACGCCGGTAGTAGCGGCAGTCATGCCAAAGATCTTGATGACACTGCTGCCTTGGGAGCCGGTATAATGGCTGTCTCCGCCACAGATGTTGTCCGCAGCGATTCGTCCCTGTTTATTGGCAGGGCCAGCCAAAGAGATCAGAGCATCCTGCCCGGTAACGAAGTGCTTCACCTGCACCGCATCACCCACGGCATAGATGTCGGAAATGGAGGTTTCCATTCGGTCATTGACCACAATGCTTCCTTTAATGCCCAGTTCCAACCCGGCATCCTTTGCAAGGGTGGTTTCGGGAGAAACACCAATGGCCAGGATTACCATATCCGCATGGAGAGACGGTTCTTCTTTCAGCAGCACATCCACGCCGCCGTCCCTTTCCTCAAACCCTTCTACGGTATGACCAAGTGCCAGCTTTACACCGTGCTTGCGCATTTCATTATGGATGAAAGAAGCCATATCGGCATCAAAGGGATTCATAAGCTGTTTTGGACGCTGGACAATGGTGACATCCATCCCCAGCTCTCGCAGGTTTTCTGCCAGCTCCAATCCAATGAAGCCACCACCTGCCAGTACAGCGGATTTGGGATGGTTTGCATTGATGTAATCCTTGATGCAGAAGGTATCTTCAACAGTGCGCAGGGTAAACAGCTTATCAAGACCTACACCGGGAAGCCGGGGCTGAGTAGGCTTGGCTCCGGGGGAGAGAATCAGTTTGTCATAGCTCTCCTCGAACTCCTCACCGGTTTCCAGATTTTTCACGGTAACTTCTTTTTTTTCGGGATGGATAGCCGTGACCTCATGGCGCACCTTCATGTTTACATGGAACCGGGAGAAGAAGCTTTCCGGGGTCTGGAGGATCAGATCCGACCGATCGGTAATCACATCACCGATATAGTATGGCAGACCACAGTTGGCATAGGAGATATACCCCGAGCGCTCAAAAACTACGATTTCTGCCTGCTCATTCAGTCTGCGAATACGGGCGGCAGCAGTAGCACCGCCTGCCACACCGCCTACAATGACAACTTTCATATTATCGTTCCACCTTTCCTGCATAAGCGGAAATTCCGCCTATGTTTTTCACGTTGGTATAACCCATCTGCTTCAAAATAGCAGCTGCCTGACGGCTTCTTGCACCGCTGAGACAATGAACAAAAATGGGGGTAGATTTATTGTCAATCATGCCAGCCACTTTGCTAATGGACTGCAAAGGAACATTTTTACTGCCGGGGATATGCCCCTGCCGGTATTCGTCGGGGGGGCGAACATCCAGCAGGACTGCGCCATCCGTAGTGCTATATTCTTTGACACCCTGATTGATGTCAGGGCCTTTCAGGAAATCGAAGAATCCCATCTTTGCACCTCCTTACAGCATGGCGAGAATCTGAGCCTTAGGTCTGGCACCGGTAGCTTGATTGACAATCTTTCCGTTCTTCATAACCACCAGAGTGGGAATGCTCATCACACCGAACTGCATAGCCAGTTCCTGTTCCTCATCCACATTAATTTTAACAACCTTGATATCGGAGCGCTCCTTGGCAATCTCCTCTACCAGAGGAACTACCATGCGGCAAGGACCACACCAGGGAGCCCAGAAATCCATCAGGACGGGCTTGTCCGAGTTCAAAACCTCTTGATTGAAATTGTTTTTATTTACATTGATAGCAGACATATTTAAGTCCTCCTGTTTTCTTTTTTATGGCTTTATTATATCCAGCAGTCGTTCCTTGTTCTGTGATTTTATCACTTATCGCCGTTGACTGTTTCACCGGGCCAACTATTAATTCCGCCGATCTCAATGATATTGGTGTAGCCCAGTTTCACCAGTTTTTCAGATGCCTGCTTACTCCGATTACCGCTGCGGCAGTATACCAGAATCAGCTGATCTTTATCCGGCAGTTCAGAGATATCCTCTGTGCCAATGGATTCGTTGGCAATATTGATAGCACCGGGAATATGCTTTTCGCTATATTCCTGAGCAGTACGAACATCGAGGATGATGTATCCGGTTTCCTCATCCATCATCGTAATAGCTTCATCCATAGTAATCTGTCGATAGGTTTTTTCAGCGGATTGCGTTGCACAACCAGAGAGAAGCAGTAAAGTCATTAAAATGGGAATGATTCTTTTCGTGTGGATACCTCCATATTTTGAAGATAGGGCAGCCGTTTCCAGCTGCCCTGTTTCCTTTTTTATGTTCTTGCCATTCCGTCTACACTGAGCACAACGCCCGTGATATAGGATGCTTCGTCAGATGCCAGGAACACAAATGCATTGGCAATATCCTCCGGCTGACCCAAGCGGCGCAGAGGGATCTGCTTGATGAGCGGATCAATTACTTCCTTGGGAACAGCCTTCATCATATCGGTCAGGGTAATACCGGGAGCGACTGCATTCACTCGAATACCCTTCGGACCCAATTCTCGGGCAAGGGAAACCGTCAGGCCATTGACAGCAAATTTGGATGCGGGATAAGCAAAGCCACTGGGCTGGCCGTAAATGCTGACCATTGAGGAGGTGGAGAGAATAACACCTTGACCTTTTGCAATCATGCACTCACTGGCGGCTCTTGTAGCATTGAACACGCCTTTTACATTCAGATCCATAACCTTGTCAAAGGTTTCCTCCGTATACTCGGTAAAGGGAGTGCTTTCGGATACACCGGCATTGTTCACCAGAATATCAATGCAACCGTATTTTGAGGCAGCTTCTCGGAACGCATTGCGGACAGATTCCAAATTGGACAGGTTAGGACTGATTCCCGCAACTGTTGCATCAGGGTACTTTTCTTTCAGCTGCGCAACCGCTTTGTCAGCAGAACCTTGTGAGCTTGCGGTCAGGATTACCGTAGCACCTTCCTTCAAAAATTTGTCTGCGGTAGCGTAGCCAATGCCACGGCTGCCTCCGGTGATGATTGCAACTTTATCTTTCAGTCTCATAAGAATACCTCCTTGTGTTTTGTATTTGTAGTATAACCTGTTTCGGAGGCGCTCTCCGTGATAAAATCACATTTCTCCAAGAAGGAATGATAGAAAAATCATGCCCGTGCATAAATAAAAAGCCACAGTCACGCTCCGATTTGAAGTGTAGACTGTGGTTTTTATTTTACAGGTTCTGCACTTTCAGCCATCTTGATGATTTCGGAATCATCAATTTTGCTTGGAGTGTATTCGAGAACATAAGTGACTTCCGGAGAATAAGTCCAACAGAGAAATGCCGTGTCATCTTTCTTGTAAAGAGCGCCCGGCCAGTCCTGAATCATCATTTCCTCACAGCTGTCCATACCATCAACAAAATGCATCGAGGTGAGAATGTAACTACGGATAGCGAAATATGGGGGAGGGTGTCAACCAAAATATCTCGACAAATAGCCGACAAAAAATGACAGCCAGCGAAATGCTGGCTGCCTGTTCGGGCACAAAATGGGAACGGCCCGGGAAACGCATAGTCAGTCGAGAATCTCCATGAGTCGGCCGCAGCAGAAGGGGATGACCTCGCCTTTTTTGACGTGAACGGTCTTGTTGCACGTCTGACAGTAAACATCCGTGTCATACGGCGCACGAACGCTTGGGACAGCACCGGTTTCCTCTTTGGAAAGACCTTCAATGTGGAACATTGCGGTTTTGTCCTCACTGGGAATGTAGGTGCCCATTGGTTCAAGGCGCTTCGTCTTGCCGATACAGTTGGCCATCTTGATCCAGAGCGCCTCCAGCTCTGTTTTTTCTGCGGGGTTCTCCGGGGTGAACTCAACAATATCCTGATTGATTCGAATTTTCATAATATTTGATCTCCTTTTCTTAGCCGCTCATCAGACCGGAGATGACGCCCATGATCTTATCATGGCAGCCGCCGCAGCCGGTGGAACAGCTTGTGATTTTTTGTACTTCTTGAAATTCGCGCTCGACGTCGGAAAAGCGGTTCGTCTGCGCAAGTGCGCGGTCAATATCCGCGAGCGTGACGTGCTTGCAGTGGCAAAGCTCTGCGTTCTCTTTGTATTCCATCGCCGGTCAGACCTCCGCAAATGCGGACTTGTCCAGACCGCAGTCAGGGCAAACCCAATCCTCAGGGATTTCTTCAAACGGTGTGCCGGGGGCAATGCCATTCTCGGGATCGCCGACGGCCGGATCATAGACGTAGCCGCAGGGACATTCGTATTTCATGCTTGAACCCTCCAAAACAATAATGATTATCATTACTGATTATAAAATACCATAACTTTCCCGATTTGTCAAGAGGGAACTTGCAAAAGCAGCGCATCCTGATGGAAGCGCTGCTTTTGCTGCAAGGGAGACATGGGAACAGATCGTGAAATGGATGCGGATAGGGTTGAGCAAAGGGGATGCGAGGGAGCAGGACAGGCGCGGGACAGACAGACCGAAGGGGATTGGGAGCAGGCGTGGCGAGAGGATGCGGGGATGATTGTTGAGAGGGAACAGAATAGCCAGCCGGATGCGCTGATTTTTGACATATTAGACAAGAATGAGGATATAGGTTCAGAAAGAAACCGTTTTTTGCGAAAAAAGGCTAGGAATGACTGCAATGTGGTGTTTTTGCAGGAAAGTTTTACCGCTGAAAAATGAGTTCCTCCGATAAGAAGTCCTTCTTCTTGATGCCGCGCTCCTTGAGGTAGCGGTCGAGGCGGTCAAAGAGCTCTGCGGGGATCTGCGCGGCTAAGGTTCTCATTTCTCCGGTCATGATTTTTCCGTCCTTCCAGTCGTAATATTCCGTGATCATGGCTTCCACATACTCACCGAGGGTCATCCCGGCTTTTTCCTGCTCCTGCCGGACTCTGGTATGGAGTGCGACCGGCAGCATGGCGCATAGGTTTTTTCTTGTTTCCATTACAGTCTCCTTTCGCTTTGGTACGCCAAGTATCGCAGGAAACGAGAAAGAAAGCTATTCACCAGAGCCACCAAAGAATGCCGCACAAACGAAGCAAATTGGACTAATCCGTAAACAAATCCGGTCTGGCTGCGACGGCAAAGCCCTCGCGCCCGGTCACGACCACGCCGTTCTGCCCACCGGAGCAGTGGATGACGAGGAGATTCCCTACGCTGTCGTAGCCGCAGACGATTCCAACGTGGCTGTCGTCCGCGTAGAAGACGAGATCGCCGGGCAGAGCGTCTGACCATGCAATATTTGTGCAATACCCATGCTGCGAGGCTGCGCCACCGCCGCGTCCGGGCAGATACGCACCATTCGTGGCGTTATAGAATGTCCAGTCCACAAAACCGGAGCAGTCTAGTCCGAACGGCAGCACCTTGCCGGTCGAGCCGCTGCCGGATGCAGTAACCGCCGTCGGCGTTCCCCATCGGCTGTCCCAGCCAAGGACGAGGCTTTTGCCGCCCCAGAAATACGTCACCTTTCCGAGAAGCTGATACGCCGTCAGGACAATGGATTCTCGCAGCGGGTCAAGATCATCCGGCAGCGTGCCTTGGATGTCCGAAATGTCGACGGGGCCGATGGGCATGCCGTCCGGCTGATAATTACCGATCAGGGAAAGGAAAATGTCGTCATAGTCCGGCTTCAGGAGTTCTTCGAGCATCTCCCGCTGCTGGGCAGTGAAGCTGTATTCATCTGCCATCTGCATGGCATCCTTGATCTGTGCGGAGATGTGCAGTGTTGTGATCTGCTCGCCGTCTACGGTTCTGGTCGTCAATTCGTATTCCAGCTTGTTGGCATCGAAAAAAATTTCCCGCAGGAGCTGGAGTTTTTCTTCGTCCATTGTCATAACGTCCAAGCCGTGTTCTTCGTCGGTCGAGACCTTGACCGCGTACACAGCCAGCACATTCCGCCAGTTTTGCAGCATGGCCGCTTCCATGCCCTCCTGCATATCCAGCTCATCGTATGGATGTTCCTCCATGATACGGTAGATCTCATCGGTAAACTCGCCGTTCAGCGTTGCAACCGCGTCCGGAATCTTGATTTCCGTACCGGTATCCTCACCGACGAACAGGATACCGAGCGGCGAAGCAAACAACATCCCTACAAGCAAGATCACCACGACAACGGAAACTGCCGCCGCACCGCCTGCACCAATCGCTGCGGCCAGCTTTTCTGCCGCTGCCACGATTACCCGAAGGACTTTCTTTCCAGCCTCTTTTGCTACCTTCGCCGTTTTGATCGCCGTATCCCGAAGCAACTGCCCTTTGCGGATGACAGTTGCGGCCTGCTTGGGAGCAGCCGCCGACGCTTTGCTGGGCAAGGCTTTTGCGGCAGGTGTGGTGGACTTGATTTTCGCTTTCGGGGCCGTTTTGATCTTTTGCTTTCTCACAACAGCCGGACGCACCTGCTTCTGAACACGCACTGGTTTTGCAGGAGCGACATTCCTGCTCGCTGGCATAGTGACTGTTTCATTCGCCAATGATGGTTGACATAATTTTTGCTTGCCGCGTACAGCTTTCTTTCCAGCTTGCTGCGCAGCCTGCTGTGGGCTTGCCTGCACGGGCGTTACCTGTGTTGGTTGCTGGGCTGCAAGGTACTTCTGCTTGCTCTTGATGTCCGGCAACGGTGGCCGCGGGGCCTCCGGTTTCGTAGATTCTGCATCGACAGGTGTCACAACCGCTTGCGGCTGGCGTGTTCGAATCTGCGGCAGAGCTGGCTGCTCCTGCTCCGCACTATGGGAAACGTGGAGTTTTTGCTGTTCACGAACAGTTTCCCGTGTACGGGTGCCAGGCGAAAAAGTTTCAGAATCTGCGGCTGCATTTCCGATACTGCTTGTTTCTTCCTTGACAAAATTCTGCTTTTTCCGTTTCTTTTGGATGTACTCTTTCGTTTTGATTTCAGGAAGCGCGAACTGTGTGGTATCCGGTTTTAGCGCAGCAGGAGCTTCTCGCAGAGAAGAAACAGGCGGCTTTTCTCTCGGCAGAGTCTGTGCCGCTGGTTGTACCGTTGGAGCCGTCGCAGGTGCAGACGGTTCCGCGCTGGAAGAGACTTGTGCAAGCGGCCGTTGCTCTGCTGGTTTTGCTTTCCCAGCAGACTTTTTCCTTACTAATGTTTCCAACTCACGCACAGAACGATTTGTCTGCGGTTGGTGAACAGGCTGCGGTCCTTCATGAATCCGCGAATCTGGTCGCTGGGGCTGCTGCACAGGTACGTCAGCATTCGGTGCATATTCCCGCATCTTGGGCTGTGGGATATTTACGGGAGGAACAGGCTTCTCCTTAACTGGAGAAACCGCCTCTCGGACAGAACGCTCCGTTAGCGATGGTGTCGTTTCCGCAGGAACAGCCTTTACGTTTTCATGAATACGCGGAGTTGAATGCTGAGATGGGGACACTGATGCTTTCGCATCTGGCGTATATTCTCGCGTTTTGGGCTGTCGGACGTTTACTGGAGAAACCGGCTTCTCCCTGATTGGAGAAGCCGATTCGCGCACAGACTGATTTACCTGTGACTGGCTTTGTGGTGGATATTCCCTCGGTGCCGCAGTAGGCTGCAGGGGGTGCCGAGGCTGCTCATGTTGTGGAACAGATTCTGTCCTGGCTTCCCGCTGCGGTTCGGATTTTGTTTTCGGCAGCCTGTGGGCTGCCTTTTCTGCCAGATGGCGGACTTCCTGCACGGCATGGTCGGCGGTATCCGTGATCTTGCCGCTCTCGTAGCGATCCTCCGGCTGCCCATCCTGTGCTGCGTCGCGCAGCTCCTGCCGAAGCTGCTGAAAGGAAGCATCTGTGCCGCGGCGGAATGCTGCCTGCGGTGTAGATTTGAGCGTTTCGGCGGCGCGCTCCTTCAGCGGCGATTTTTCTTTTACCTCCCGCATTACGACGCCTGCTCCACCCGTTCAGACATTTTTGTGGTCATAAGCTGGTAAAGCTTTCCATTTTTCGGAAAATGATCCACGAAAGGCACGATGGTGCTGCCGCACTTGAGAAGCCCGTGCCCGAAATCCACGCCCGAAATGTACGAGAGCTGATTGTCCGAAATATTGAGCAGCCGCGCCAGCTCGATTCGGTCCGTACTCGCCTGATTGAGCATGAGCAAAAACTCGCTGTTCGCCAGCATCGTTCGGGCAGTATGGGATTGCAGCAGATCGTCGACGTTCTGCGTCAGCCCCGTGCCGCAGGCCCCGTATTTGCGCATCCGCTTCCAGAACGTGAACAGGAAATTTGCGCTATATTCGTGCTGGAACAGCAGGTAAATTTCGTCGATATAAAGCCATGTATTCTTGCCGAGTTTGCGATTGCGGATGATGCGGTTGAACACGCTGTCCAGCACGACCAGCATGCCGACCGGCAGGAGCTGCTTGCCGAGGTCGCGGATGTCGTAGCAAAGGATTCTGGAATTGGTGTCCACGTTCGTGTACTTGGCAAAGGTGTTGAGGCTGCCCTCCGTGAACAGCTCCAACGCCAGTGCAACGTCCCGCGATTCCGGTTCCGGCTGCTCCAGGAGCGCGGCGTGGAAGTCTTGTAATGTCGGCACAACGCCGAGATAGCCGTTTCGGATGAACTCGCGGTAGACCTGGGCAGTACACCTGTCAATGATGGATTTCTCCTTGGCAGACAGCTTGCCCGCGCCCACGAGCTGCTCGCAGAGAGACAATAAGAATTCGGATTTCAGCACGACGGGGTTGTCGCCGTCGTTGTAGCCGGACTCCATATCAAGAGCATTGATATGATTGGGCGAGGTCGCGGAGATTTCGATGACCTCGCCGCCCAAGCCTTCGACCAGCGGGCGATACTCGGCTTCGGGGTCAATGATGATAATGTCATCGTTGGTAGACAAAGCGACGTTTGCGATGGTATTCTTCATGGCAACAGACTTACCAGAACCGGACACACCGAGATAAAACGCATGGGGCGAGATTAGGCGCTTGCGGTCACAGATCAGAAGATTTTTAGAGATGGCGTTGACTCCGTAATACAAGCCGCCGGGGTCTTGAATTTCCTGCGCCCGGAACGGCATGAGGACGGCACAGCTTTCCGTGGTCAGCGTCCGCAAAGCATGGATGCGCCGCAGGCCATACGGCAAGACGGTGTTCAAGCCGTCCTCCTGCTGGTAGCGGAGAACAGAGAAACCGCAGAGCTTTTCCTGCGCGATGGATTGCAGCGTTTCCGTATCGCGGTCAAGCTGCTTCTTGTTCTTTGCGGTATGAACGATGGTCACAAGCCCGAACATCATGCGCTGGTCGCGGGTCGTAAGGTCGTCTAAAAACTCCTTTGCTTCCTTGCGCTGCTGCTCGAGGTCATACGGGATAACTGCTGAAAAGTTATTGTTCTGATTCTGCTTTCTCTGCCAGTTGGTTATATTCGTCTCAACCCCAAGCAGTCTGCTCTCTGCTTCTCGCACCGCTTCATCGGTAGGAACAGGTACGATGTCAATGGACATCATCAGGTTGCGGTTCAGGTCGGTAAGCTCGGCTACCATACTGTCCTTGATATAGGAAG
>ERZ827496.2852-NODE-2852-length-16231-cov-3.584322_pt1 | contig 16231 bp, 10 predicted proteins | sample MGYA00519769_ERZ827496 | MGnify/ENA primary metagenome ERZ827496 (study PRJEB31778, sample SAMEA3449327) | human gut metagenome | biome: human gut; feature: human-associated habitat; material: faeces | place: United Kingdom | collected 2010/2012 ...
GAGAATGGTTCATCATCAGATGAATGTCTTTCAACTTCGTTACCATCTTCATCGACACCTTTGATAGCTGGGATGTCTGTTGGAGCTGGCATAAATTCGATAATAGCATCCAGTAATTTCTGAACACCTTTATTTCTATATGCTGTACCACAGCATACTGGAACTGCTTTACATTCGCATGTTCCTTTTCTTAATGCAGCTTTTAAATCATCAACACTTGGTTCTTCACCTTCAAGGTACTGCATCATCAGATCGTCGTCTAATTCACAGATCTTTTCGATTAATTCTGTGTGATAAAGTTCTGCTTCTTCTTTCATATCTTCTGGGATTTCAACGATAGAGATGTCTTCACCTTTTTCATCATTGTAGATGTAGGCTTCCATCTCGAATAAGTCGATGATTCCTTTGAAGTCGTCTTCTTTACCGATAGGTAACTGAAGTACTGCTACGTTAGCTCCCAGACGATCTTTCATCTGATCAACTGCTCCGTAGAAGTTAGCACCTAAGATATCCATCTTATTGATGAATGCCATTCTAGGTACGTTATAAGTATCAGCCTGTCTCCATACGTTTTCAGACTGAGGCTCTACACCACCTTTTGCACAGAAGACTGCTACTGCACCATCAAGTACACGCAGAGAACGTTCTACTTCAACTGTGAAGTCAACGTGCCCTGGAGTATCAATGATATTGATACGATGCTCTAAAGCACCTTTTTTAGGCTTGCAATGATCCTGCAGTGTCCAATGACATGTTGTAGCTGCAGAAGTGATTGTGATACCTCTTTCCTGTTCCTGCTCCATCCAGTCCATGGTAGCAGTACCTTCATGAGTATCACCAATCTTATAGTTAACACCGGTATAGTAAAGAATACGTTCTGTCAGTGTAGTCTTACCAGCATCAATATGAGCCATAATACCGATATTTCTGGTTCTCTCTAATGGATATTCTCTTCCAGCCAAGATTTTTTCCTCCTATAAGTTTTAACATAGAAGCATATCTGGCAAGACGCCAGAACAGATTCTTGAAATTAGAATCTGTAATGTGCGAATGCTTTGTTTGCTTCTGCCATCTTGTGCATATCTTCTTTTTTCTTTACAGATGCTCCTGTATTGTTGGAAGCGTCAAGAAGTTCTTTTGCAAGACGTTCTTCCATTGTTCTTTCTCCTCTTTTACGTGAGAAAGTTGTGATCCAACGAAGCGCTAATGCCTGTCTTCTGTCTGGTCTAACGTCGATAGGCACCTGATATGTTGCTCCACCGATACGTCTAGCTTTTACTTCAAGAACTGGCATGATGTTGTTCATAGCCTCTTCGAATACTTCTAAAGCTGGTTTTCCAGCTTCTTCTTCGATACGGGCAAATGCTCCGTATACGATTTTCTGAGCAACTCCTTTTTTACCATCTAACATAATGTTGTTGATTAATTTTGTCACAACCTTATTGTTGTAAATAGGATCTGCTAATACGTCTCTTTTCGCAATATGTCCTTTACGTGGCACGGTTCTTCCCTCCTTAATAATCATTAATTCATCGGTACTCATACTTAGTTATTGCATGTTCGTGCAGGACTTTTATATCTCCTGTAACCTTTGTAGGAAACAATAAAGTTCCGGCACAACTATACAAGGTAGCGTTTAATTACGCTGCTTTGTACCAATTTAGTTTTGTTTTATTTTTTCTTAGGTCTTTTAGCTCCATATTTGGAACGAGCCTGCATTCTGTTAGCTACACCTGCTGTATCAAGTGTACCTCTAACGATATGGTAACGAGTACCTGGTAAGTCCTTAACACGACCACCACGAATCAGAACAACACTATGTTCCTGTAAGTTATGTCCTTCACCTGGGATATAACTTGTTACTTCGATTCCGTTAGAAAGACGAACTCTGGCGATCTTACGTAAAGCAGAGTTAGGCTTTTTAGGAGTTGCAGTTTTAACAGCTGTACATACACCTCTCTTCTGTGGTGAGCTTGTGTCTGTAGCTTTCTTCTTTAAAGAGTTAAATCCTTTCTGAAGTGCTGGTGCTGTAGATTTCTTTACAGATGTTTTTCTCCCTTTTCTAACTAATTGGTTAAAAGTTGGCATTGATTTCACCTCCATACATGTTTTCTACTGTGGTTACTTAAATTCACCTTGTGACTATACATGCACTTCTTGGTTTTGCTCCCCAAAAAGGCATGCTAGGCTATTATAAAATGCCTGCATGCCTTTGTCAAGACCTTTTCCCAAGATTTTTATTAATTTCTATATATTTTTATCTTTTTGGAAATCTCATTCTATGGATCTTATTCGAAATCTTTTCTTATCCCACTGTCTTCAGAAATGCTTTCTCGTCACATCTCTGATATCGGTCCTGACAGCTTCTATTCTGATCTCTTTTCTTGATCTCAATGTTTCGATTTCTTTGTTATATGGCTTCTTTACGCCATTTTCTTAATATATAAAAATCAATCTCTTATTCTTGAGAAAATATTCAGTTAATAAGTTCCAAATTATTTTGTTAACGGGTTACACTTTGCTTTAGTTACCAGTTACAAATTTTTTAAATGCTCCACCGGTCAGCTGATCGAATGTTTGTTGATCTCTTATCTGAATCTTTCTTGTTTTGATTCCTCGTCTCTTGGAATCTTTCTTGTTTGGATTCTTTTTCTTTGATCATCTTCTGATCTTATCTTAAGATCTTGTTCATTCTCTCTATTCTTCGTATTATCTTTATGAGGTTGACTCCTTTACCGTTCTATCCGCTTCTAGGACTCTTATGTTCTCTCCCGAGATCATAATATCCTGTTGAGTCAGTCTCATGATTCCCAATCATCTTAATACTTCTGATCCATCAGCTGCCGGTTTTAAAAGCCTTTCCGTTAGCCTTATGGAGCAACTTGGGCGATTCTCCTTTCTTTTAAAACTTATCTTTCATTTGTTGATTTTATTATATCAATATCTGTTTACTTTGTCAATTAAATAGTTTTTTCAGATTTCTTAAGGATTTTACATACAATAAACAGATTATAGTTTGATAGACTGAAGTTGGTGGAATATTATAAAAATGGTTATCTGTCTGCGACGCGCTTTCGCTCGACTCACACGTAACTGTACTAAGCTCCTGAATGGTCATTCGACCATCCACTCGCTAAGTGCAGACGTGTTCGTACGGTTGCCGACACATGATCTCTTTTTATAATATTCAAATAATTTACGTGATTCAAACCACTATACAGTATGTATGTTGTGTGGTATTGGTTGATGATTTTGTATTTATTAACATAGGATGAAAGTAAAAAAATCAATACAGTACAGCATACAAACACTGTGATTTATAATTGACAAGAATGGTTAGAATGGTTAGAATAAAGTTAGAAAGAACAGACAGAATAATTTCAAGGAGGGTTTTTCATGAAGTTACAAGAATCTGAGAGAACGGAATTCAAATCCATTGTAGTCACAGACATCAAGAAAGAAATCATAGCATTTGCCAATTGTGATGGAGGAAAAATCTATATTGGAATTGAAGATGATGGGACAGTTATCGGGGTAGAAGATTCAGACAGTGTAGCATTGCAAGTAAGCAATATGGTTAGAGATGCGATTAAACCAGATTTAACCATGTTCTTGCATTATGAGACAAAAGAGATAGAACAAAAACAAGTTGTGATCATAGATATTCAAAGAGGAACAGAACGCCCATACTATATAGCGAAGAAAGGGTTAAGACCAGAAGGCGTATATGTAAGACAAGGATATTCTTCTGTCCCAGCAACGGATACAGCTATTAGAAAGATGATCAAAGAAACAGATGGTGATCATTTTGAAGATATGAGATCATTAGATCAAGAATTGACTTTTTGCGAAACAAAAAAAGAATTCCAAAAGAGAAACATCACATTAGAACAGCCACAGATGAAAACTTTAGGAATTATAAACCAAGATGGAATTTATACGAATCTTGCTTTATTACTTTCAGACCAATGCGTGCATACGATTAAAACAGCAGTTTTTGAAGGAAAGAATCAAAATATATTTAAAGATAGAAAAGAATTTACAGGATCACTATTTGCACAAATGGAAGCAGTATATGATTACATTGACTTCAGAAATCAAACACATTCAACTTTTGAAAAACTTTATCGAATTGATAATAGAGATTATCCAGAAGTAGCAGTAAGAGAAGCATTGCTAAACTGTCTTGTACACAGAGATTACGGATATAGTTCTAGTATTCTGATCAGTATGTACGAAGATCGGTTAGAATTCACATCCATTGGGGGATTGGTAACAGGAGTTACATTAGAAGATGTGATGATGGGGATTTCTGTATGCAGGAATAAAAAATTAGCGAATGTTTTTTACCGTTTAGAATTGATCGAAGCTTATGGAACAGGAATACAAAAGATCATGAATGCTTATCAAGATCAGTTTATAAAACCAGAGATCAAAGTCAGTAATAATGTATTTAAGATCATATTACCAAACACAAATGCACAGGCAGAATTAAGAGAAGAACTGCAATACCATACACATATACAACCAGAAGACGAAGAAACACAGATCATGCAAATGATCGATCAAGAAAAAAAAATTCAAAGAAAACAAGTTCAGGAAAGATTAGGAATCAGTCAGACAACGAGTGGAAGGATTTTGAAGCAGATGGTTAAAAAAGGATTGATCATGCAGAGAGGCAGAGGAAAGAACACATGCTATGTGAAAAAATAATTACGAGACAATGTACAAGATATGATCGGACGAAAACAGCAAATGCATATGAAAATATATAGTGACCATATAAAATAAATAGAATTTATAATAATACCAGTGATTGAAGCATCTGAAAAAGAGGTAAAATCACTGGTATTTATCATATAAAAACATCACAAATACTTGAACAGAAGGGGTGGTCGTGGTATATTAAAATTTAATAACAAGGAGAGAAAGATGGAAAATTTAAAAAAAGAGATTGAACAATTAAAACAAGAAAAAAATGCTGTTTTACTAGCACATTATTATGTAGACGATGCCGTTCAGGAAATTGCTGATTATGTTGGGGATTCTTATTATCTTGCCAAAGTTGCATTAAAAGAATCCAAAGATGTGATCTGTTTTGCAGGCGTAAACTTTATGGGTGAGAGTGCCAAGATCTTAAACCCAGACCGTACAGTGATCATGCCAGATCAGAAGGCAGACTGCCCAATGGCTCATATGGTCGATGTAGAGAAGATTGAAGAGATGCGTAAGAAATATGATGATCTTGCTGTTGTCTGTTACATTAATTCTACAGCAGAGATCAAAGCACATTCTGATGTCTGTGTAACTTCATCCAATGCTCTGAAAGTTGTAACAGCACTTCCACAGAAGAATATTTTCTTCGTACCAGATGAGAACCTCGGACGTTATATCGGAAGCAAACTTCCAGAGAAGAACTTTATTTACAATGACGGATTCTGTCATGTACATAGAAGTATCACAGCCGAGAACGTAAAGAAAGCCAAAGAAGTACATCCAGAAGCAGAAGTTTTAGTGCATCCAGAATGTACACCAGACGTTGTAGCTTTAGGTGATTATGTAGGAAGTACATCAGGAATCATTGACTATGCGACAGCATCTGACAAGGACGTATTTATCATTTGTACAGAGATGGGTGTTTTATATGAATTAAAACAGAAGAACCCAGGAAAGACATTCTACTCTGTAGGACATCGTCAGTTCTGTCCAAATATGAAGCGTATCAGTTTAGAGAATGTAAGAGACACATTAAGAGACATGAAGAATCAGGTAGAATTACCAGAAGAACTGCGATTAAATGCTAAGAAAGCATTAGATGAGATGTTAAGAATCGCGCAGTAAGACAGGAAAGTTCCAAGGAAAGGCAAAGAGAATTATGAAAACAGCAGATGTGATCATTGTAGGAAGTGGTGCTTCAGGGTTATTTAATGCATTATTTATTCCGCAGGATTACAAAGTAATCGTTATTACAAAGAAGGAAGTTGAAGAAAGTGATTCATTTTTGGCGCAGGGAGGAATCTCAGCGCTGAAGAATCCGGAAGATTATGATTCATATTTCGAGGACACTATGAAAGCCGGACATTACGAGAATGATAAAGGTGCCGTCGAGAAGATGATCAAAGAATCACCACAGATTATTCAGGATCTGAAAGATTTTGGTGTAAGATTTGACTTGAAGGATGGAGAGATTGAGTTTACAAGAGAAGGTGGACATTCCACATTCCGTATTCTTCATCATGAAGATCTGACAGGAAAAGAGATCACAAGCCATTTATACGAAGAGGCGAAGAAACGTGATAATATTACGATCATGGAAAATTGTACGATGATCGATATTATTGAGAAAGACGGAGAATGTAAAGGAATTGTATATAAAGATGCAGATGGTAATTTAGATACGATCGAAGCTCCGGATACTGTTCTTGCAACAGGAGGACTTGGAGGGTTATTTAAACATTCTACAAACTTCAGACATCTGACAGCAGACAGTCTGGCTATCTGCTTGCGCCATAATGTTGAATTAGAGAATATTAACTATATCCAGATCCATCCAACAACATTTTATTCAAAGAAACCAGGAAGAAGATTCTTAATCTCTGAATCAGTCAGAGGAGAGGGAGCTTACCTGCTGAATAAAGATGGAGAACGTTTTACAGATGAGTTAAAACCAAGAGACGTTGTAACTGGAGAAATCTGCAAACAGATGAAGAAAGACGGAAGTGATCATGTTTATTTATCTGTTACACATTTAGATGGAGAAAGAATCAAACATAGATTCCCAAACATCTACAAACAGTGCTTGGATGAAGGATATGACATGACAAAAGAACCGATTCCAGTAACACCGGCACAGCACTATTTCATGGGTGGAATTAAAGTAAACTTAGACAGCAAGACATCTATGGAACATTTATATGCAGTCGGTGAGACAAGCTGTAATGGGGTTCATGGAAAGAACCGTCTGGCAAGTAATTCATTATTGGAAGCACTTGTATTTGCCAAGGCAGCAGCGAAAGACATCACAGAACATCCATCAAAAGCCGAGACAGTCGAAGTAGATTTAAGTAAGTATCAGAACGAAGAACAGCGTGAGAAAGAGAATGAACAGCTTGTTCTTGACGAAATTAAACGAAAGGACAGAAGTTTTTATGATCAGTGGTGTAACGATGAGAATTAACATCGATGAATATTTGATGAATGCATTAAAAGAAGATATCACTCAGGAAGATGTCAGTACAAACGCAGTGATGCCAGAACCAAAACAGGGAGAAGTAAATTTAATCTGTAAACAGGATGGGGTCATCTGTGGATTAGAAGTATTTGAAAGAGTCTTCAAACTTTTAGATGAAACTGTTGTTTTTGAGACAGAATTAAAAGACGGAGATAAAGTGACCAAAGGACAGCTAATGGGAGTTGTCAAAGGAGATATCCGTGCCCTTTTATCTGGAGAGAGAGTTGCATTAAACTACTTGCAGAGAATGAGTGGAATTGCAACAATGACAAGCGAGTTATCCAAAGAACTTGAAGGATATAAAACAAAGTTATTAGATACAAGAAAAACAACACCAAACATGCGCCCATTTGAAAAATACGCAGTGACTGTTGGTGGTGGACATAATCACCGCTACAACTTATCCGATGGAGTCATGTTAAAAGATAACCATATCGGTGCTGCAGGTGGAATCAAAGAAGCGGTAGCTATGGCAAAAGATTATGCACCATTTGTCAGAAAGATTGAAGTAGAGACAGAGAATCTTGACATGGTAAAAGAAGCCGTAGAAGCAGGAGCAGACATCATCATGTTAGACAACATGGATGATGAGACAATGAAAGAAGCTGTCAAACTGATCGACGGAAGAGCTGAAACAGAGTGCTCAGGAAATGTTACAAAAGAACGCCTAAAGACGATCCGTGAGATCGGAGTGGATTATGTATCCTGTGGAGCTTTAACACATTCAGCTCCTATTATGGACATTTCTTTGAAGAATTTACATCCGATAGAGTAAAAGAATAAAGATATAAAATCCGATGTTTTTATAAGAATAGTCATAGGATTGTTCTTATAGAAATATCGGATTTTTTCGATAATAATTTCCAGAAAATAACATTTTTTATTTCGACAGAAATTGCATACAAAATCCTCTATAATAATCTTGTAGGAGGGAAAACTATGGAAATCTTAAGAAAAAAAGAATTCGAAGAAGACCGGTTATTTCAAAATTTTCATGAAATGATCCTTTATCATATGCGCCAGATGCAGCAATGTCTCACGACAGCGGGGAAGATGTTCTGTGATCATAACGATGAGGAAGAAACGTGTGAAAAACGGGGAAGAGATGTAGTTGAAAGTGTGATCTTAAAAGAATGTGTCGGATGCTGTGAGAATCAAAAATGTCAGTTTACATTAGCAGATAAGGACAGGCTTGGGCAGATCATCGAAAAGCAAGGTGGATTAAGCTATGCAGATTTAAAAAGATGTCATCCATGCAAGAATGGACAGGATTTTATCGAGGAAGCAAATCAGATTTATGAACGGGAATTATTTCTGCGTGCAATGAGAAATCAGATGAAACAACTGAGAAAAATTGTCGGGGAGCAGTATATCAGAGCCGGAAATACACTGGGTGATTTCTTTCAGGGAAAAGTATCATTAACGGCAGATAATAAGAAATTATATGAGAAGATCACAAAAGGTTTTGCAAAAAGCCAACTGAGACTAAAAGAAATTTATTTCTACGATAATCCAGAGAAAGGAAAACAGATCTATCTATATCTGAAAAAGAAAAAAGGCAGGGAAATCAGCACAAGACAAGCAGCAGTGTTGTTAAGTTCCATGACAATGGAGAAAATGAAGCCATTGCCAGATCAAAAAAAGATGATCGGAAATTATTATGAGATTTATGGATTTACACCAGAAGAAAAATTCCATGTAATCGCAGGAATCCACACTTCGCCAATGATCGCAGGGGATGAGAATGGAGATAGTTTTTCCATGGGAAAAGTAAGGGAAGGAAGTTTTGTCTCTATGATCTCGGATGGAATGGGAACAGGACAGGAAGCGAAAAAAGAAAGTAGGAAAATAATTGAAGTGATGGAAGAACTTCTAGGAGCAGGAATTAACGAAAGTCAAAGTGTTCAGCTTTTAAGGTCCATGATGATCTTACAACCAGAAAAAGAAAAATATGCGACATTAGATTTTTTTCAGTTAGATTTATTTGCAGGAATCGGAACATTCTTTAAAATTGGAGCCTGCCCATGTCTTTTAAAGAGAAAAAACGACGTGGAGATCATTCAAGTAGATACGATACCAGTGAACCTCTTATTACATACCGAGAAAATTCCAATTTACCGCAAAAAGATGGAAAGTGAAGATATTTTAGTCATGTTAAGCGATGGAGCTTTCGACGGATTTTCGCAAAATGGTTTGGAGATGGCAGCACGATATTTGAAAGAAATGGATGTGGTACGTCCACAGGCGATCGCAGATGGATTATATGAGCAAATTACAACAAACAAAGAATTTGAAAAAAGAGATGATATGACGATCATGGTATTGGGAATCTGGGACAGGTATTGAAGTAATCTGCAAAGAATGATAAAGTAAATTATATGAATAAAGTAAAAGAATTTATCAAAGAAAAAAATTTAATACAAAATGGAGATCATATCATTATCGGTGTTTCTGGCGGTGCAGATTCTGTATATCTGTTACTTATTTTAAATGAATTAAGAGAATCAATGAATCTCACGATCACAGCAGTCCACATCAATCACATGATTCGAAGAGAAGCTGTGGATGATCAGAAGTTTGTGCAGGATCTTTGTGGACAACTTTCGATTCCGTGTAAAATATTTGAAATAGATGTAAAACAGATCGCCAAGCGTGAAAAGATGTCATTAGAAGAAGCAGGAAGAAAAGCGAGATATGATGCATTTGCAAAAACAATGAAAAAATATAATGCTGATAAGATTGCGATCGCACATCATCAAAATGATCAGGCAGAAACATTTTTATATCGAGTGGTGAGAGGAACTGGAATTTATGGGGCGGGTGCCATGAGAGAAAAAGATGGAAATCTGATCCGTCCGCTTTTATGTGTAAAAAAAGAAGAAATCGTAAAATATTTAAAAGATGCTGGGCAGGCCTGGGTAGAAGATGCAAGCAATCAGGACGATGCATTTGCAAGAAATCAGATCCGAAATCAGGTAATTCCAAGACTTGAGATGATCAATGAGCAGGCGGTGGAGCATATAGGATGGCTGTGCGAAGATATCAAAGAAGTGACGACGTATCTGACAGATCAGATAGAAGAGTCATTTTTAAGATGTACAAAGCCTATTGGACAAGGATTTGAGATCAATTGTGATCAATTGTTATTGGAAAACCATTGGATCCAGAAACAGGTTCTAAAAAAAGTTTTGGAAGAAACAGCTGGTAAGAAGAAAGATTTAGAAAGAAGACATATTGAAGATCTGTTAACTTTGGTAGAAAATGGAACAGGGAAACGAATTTCTCTTCCGTATAATATAGTTGCCGAGAAAAATTATCAGTATATTAAGGTACAAAAAGGAAATATATCAGATAAACAAGAAATGACAGGAAAAATTTTGTGTGAAGAGGTTACAGATTTGACAAATATCGTGGAAAATGATTGTATCAAAATCATTGATTATGATAGAATAGAAACAGGTGTACAATTACGATGCCGGAAGCCAGGAGATTTTTTTACATTTGGCAAAGATCAGAAGAGAAAATCATTAAGCAGGTATTTTATTGATGAGAAGATTCCAAGACAATTGCGGGAAGAGATACCATTGGTGGCAGATGGCAGTCATATTGTATGGATCGTTGGCAGAAGAATCAGCGAATATTATAAGATCAAAGAATCAACCAAGCGTTATTTAAAGCTTGAGTTCAAAAGAGAAGGAGATGATTCCAATGGAGAATATCAGAGTAATGATTTCAGAGGAAGATGTAAACAAACGAATCGCGGAGATGGGAGCGCAGATCAGTGAAGATTATGCAGGAAAAGAAATCCATCTGATCGCCATCTTAAAAGGAAGTGTTTTTTTTGCGTGTGAACTTGCAAAGAGAATCACGATTCCAGTAACAATTGATTTTATGTCAGTGTCTAGTTATGGAAATTCCAGAGAATCCTCAGGAATCGTTAAGATCGCAAAAGACTTAGATGAGCCAATCTTAGATAAAGAAGTATTAGTTGTAGAAGATATCATTGACTCAGGAAAGACTTTAAATCATTTAAAACCAATGCTTGAGAGCAGAAATCCTGCGTCACTTCATCTGTGTACATTGTTAAGCAAACCAGATCGTCGTGAAGTTGAAGTACCAGTCAGATATATTGGTTTTGAAGTACCAGATGAATTTGTTGTTGGATATGGACTAGATTATGCACAGAAATATCGTAACCTTCCTTACATTGGAGTAGCAGAGGAAGAGTAGAGAGGAGACTAAACGTTGAACCCGAAGAAAAGTAACAGTGGATTTTTAGTAGTCCTGCTGATCTTGGTGATCGGAGCATATTATTTTATCAGCGTGTTCCAGCCAGGTTCAGGTGATTACACCTATCAGCAGTTTATGAAGGATGTAAAGTCTGACAAAGTAACTGCGGTAACTATTAAACAGAATAAAGAAGTACCAACTGGGACGATCACAGCAGAGTTTGGAAAAGATGATTATAAGAGCTGTGAAGTTACAGATGTCAATCAGGCGATCAATGATATTAAGAAAGCTGACAGCTCTCTTGCCAATAAGATCAGTATTAAGGGAATCGATCACAGTGGGGATATGATCTCTAATCTGATCGGGGTAGTACTACCGATCGGAGTTGTCATATTTTTCATGGTTATGATGATGCGCCAGAATGGTGGCGGTGGCGGCAAGATGATGGATTTTGGAAAAAGCCGTGCTAAACTTGCCAATCCAAATGGTAAGAAAGTAACATTTAACGATGTTGCAGGACTGACAGAAGAGAAAGAAGAATTAGAAGAAGTCGTGGAATTCTTAAAGAATCCAGGACGATTTATAAAGATCGGAGCCAGAATTCCAAAGGGCGTCCTTCTTGTAGGACCTCCAGGAACAGGTAAAACATTACTTGCAAAGGCAGTTGCAGGAGAAGCGAATGTACCATTTTTCAGCATTTCAGGATCTGATTTCGTGGAAATGTTCGTCGGTGTTGGTGCAGCTCGTGTACGTGACTTATTTGCAGAAGCTAAGAAACATTCTCCTTGTATCGTATTTATCGATGAGATCGATGCAGTTGCAAGACGAAGAGGCTCTGGACTTGGTGGTGGACATGATGAACGTGAACAGACATTAAACCAGATGTTAGTTGAGATGGACGGTTTTGGAGTGAATGAAGGAATCATCATGATCGCAGCTACAAACCGTGTGGATATCTTAGATCCAGCAATCTTACGACCAGGACGATTTGACCGCAAGGTTGGCGTTGGAAGACCAGATGTCAAAGGGCGAGAAGATATCTTAAAGATTCACTGTCGTCAGAAACCATTAGGAGATGATGTTGATCTTCATGAGATCGCAAGAACAACAGCAGGTTTTGTGGGAGCAGACCTTGAGAATCTGATGAATGAGGCAGCCATTCAGGCAGCAAGAGACGACAGAGCTTATATCATGAAAGAAGATATTGATAAATCATTTATCAAAGTAGGAATCGGAACAGAGAAGAAGAGTCGTGTGGTGCCAGAAAGTGAAAGAAGGATCACTGCATATCATGAATCTGGACATGCAATCTTATTCCATCTGTTACCAGATGTAGGTCCGGTTTACACTGTATCTATTATTCCAACAGGAACAGGAGCAGCTGGATATACGATGCCGCTTCCTGAGAACGATAATGTCTTTATGACACGCGGAAAGATGATTCAGGATATCATGGTAAGTCTCGGAGGACGAATTGCCGAAGAATTGATCTTAGATGATATCACAACTGGTGCATCACAGGATATCAAACAGGTAACCCAGTATGCAAGAGCTATGGTAACGAAGTTTGGTATGTCAGATGAACTCGGACTGATCAATTATGACAGTGGTGAAGGAGACGAAGTCTTCTTAGGAAAAGAAATTGGACAGCAGCGTCCATACGGAGAAAACACACAGACTGTGATCGATCAGGAAGTGAAGAAGATTGTAAATAAATGCTACAAAGATGCGAAAGCAATGATTGAAGAACACATAGATGTCCTTCACAAATGTGCCGCATTATTATTAGAGAAAGAACGCATTAACCGTGCAGAATTCGAAGCATTATTTGAGCCTGAAACAGAAGTTGAAACACAGGCATAAAAAAATATAAAAAAAGTTAAAAAAACACTTGCAATTTACCTGACAATGCCGTATAATCTTTAATTGTCAGGTAAACACTTGGTGGGATTCCCGAGTGGCCAAAGGGGGCAGACTGTAAATCTGTTGGCACCGCCTTCGAAGGTTCGAATCCTTCTCCATCCAGCGAATTTAGCTCTTACATCTTTGAGATGTAGGGGCTATTTTTTTGTGAAAAAGGAAACCGCAAAGGGGCACAAGGCCGCGCCCCTCTGCACACCCCTGGGCCTTTTTTATATAGTGCAGCGATTGTGGAAAGCTGAAAGAAACTAACTTGTGTCTGTATGCTTCTGTATCGGCAATTCAACACTGAGCCGAAATATATCAAACGGAACTTTGTATATTTCTGTAGGATATATTGTTGCATAATATAGATTGCGGAGACCCCGCCGTATATACCGCATAGATTGCGGAACTCCGGCTGTATATGCCGCATAGATTGCGGAACTTTGGCTGTATATGCCGTATGGATTGCGGAATCTCGGCCGTATATGCCGCATAGGCTGCGGAATCCCGGCTGTACGCCACATGGACTGCAGAATTCCGCAGACGTGCATTGCACGTCGAGAACCTCATTACAGTTCCACTGCAACCCCCTCGGCACAACGTTCCGCATCCAATACCGAAGCATACAGACAAAAGTCAACACCGTATCACACACCACAACCCAAGAACTCCTAAAAAAAAGCCCGAGGGGTGTGCAGAGGGGCCGTGGCTTTACGGCCCCTTTGCGGTTTTCCACAGCTTCCCAAAGTAAAAAAACCAGGCCTTCTGCCAAGCAAGAAAGTAAAAATAAAACCAAAAACCAACCACACAATAAACAAAGAAAAAGAAAATCACAAAGAAAAATAAAGAAAAAGAATAAGAGAAAAAATAAAGGAGAAAAAGCATGAAAAATCTGGAACAGTTTTTCGACATCATAGTAGTAGGCGCCGGCCACGCAGGCTGCGAAGCATCACTGGCATGCGCCCGCTTAGGGCTCAACACAGTCATGTTCACAGTCAGCGTAGACAGCATCGCCCTTATGCCCTGCAACCCCAATGTAGGCGGCAGCTCCAAAGGCCATCTCGTCCGTGAGCTGGATGCTCTTGGTGGGGAAATGGGTAAAAACATAGACAAAACCTTCATCCAGTCCAAAATGCTCAACCAGTCCAAAGGCCCTGCAGTCCATTCCCTTCGTGCACAGGCCGATAAACAGGCCTACAGCACAGAAATGAGAAAGACACTGGAAAATACAGAGAACTTAACTATCCGCCAGGGTGAAGTGACCGAGCTTCTGGTAGAAGACGGGCACATCACCGGTGTAAAAACCTTCTCAGGAGCCACCTACCACGCAAAAGCTGTAGTCCTCTGTACAGGAACCTACCTCAAGGCCCGCTGCATTTACGGCGACGTCAGCAACTATACAGGACCGAACGGCCTTCAGGCAGCCAATTACCTTACGGATTCCCTGAAAAAGCTGGGGATCGAAATGTTCCGCTTCAAAACAGGAACTCCGGCCAGAATCGCCGGAAACACCATTGATTATTCTAAGATGGAAGAGCAGTTCGGAGATGAAAGAGTCGTACCGTTCTCTTTTTCCACAGACCCGGAATCTGTACAGATCGAGCAGAAATCCTGCTGGCTGACCTATACAAACGAAAAAACACACGAGATCATCCGTGCAAATCTGGACAGATCCCCCCTTTATTCCGGAATGATCGAAGGAACCGGACCACGTTACTGTCCGTCCATTGAGGATAAAGTAGTCCGTTTTGCAGACAAAAAACGCCATCAGGTATTTATTGAACCAGAAGGTCTTTACACAAATGAAATGTACATCGGCGGAATGTCCAGCTCCCTGCCGGAGGATGTTCAGTACGAGATGTACCATTCCGTACCGGGTCTGGAGAACGCCAGGATTGTAAAAAATGCTTACGCTATTGAGTATGACTGCATCAATCCGCGCCAGCTCTATCCCACACTGGAATTCAAAAAGATCAAGGGCCTTTTCAGCGGCGGACAGTTTAACGGAAGCTCCGGATATGAGGAAGCCGCCGCTCAGGGCCTCATAGCGGGAATTAATGCAGCTATGGAGGTAAAAGGCCGGGAACAGCTGATTTTGGACCGTTCAGAGGCATATATTGGCGTTCTTATCGATGATCTGGTAACAAAGGAGAACCATGAGCCGTACCGAATGATGACAAGCCGTGCTGAGTACCGTCTGCTCCTCCGCCAGGACAACGCAGATCTTCGTCTTCGCAAAAAAGGCTGGGAGGTCGGCCTGATCGATGATGAGACATACCATAAATTACAGGAAAAAGAGCGCCGGATCCAGGAAGAAATCGAGAGAGTGGAACATGCAACCGTAGGTGGTTCTGCAGAGGTACAGAGCCTTCTGGAATCTCTGAACAGTACCCTTCTGAAATCCGGAACCACCATTGCAGAGCTGATCCGTCGGCCGGAGCTTAACTATAAGGTGCTTGCACCCATCGATAAAGAAAGACCGGAGCTTCCGGAAGATGTATGTGAGCAGGTAGAGATCAACATCAAATATGACGGTTACATCCGCCGCCAGATGAAGCAGGTAGAGCAGTTTAAGAAGCTGGAAGCCAAGAAAATTCCAGAGGATCTGGACTATGAGAAAGTAAAGAGCCTGCGTATTGAGGCACGGCAGAAACTGGAACTTTACAGACCTGTTTCCATTGGACAGGCATCCCGAATTTCCGGTGTTTCACCGGCGGATATTTCGGTGCTGCTGGTTTATATGGAGCAGTATGGGAAAAATCGTTAATAAAGGCGTATTTTTGCGCTTACGCAAGTAATAATCATATGCCAGAGCCTGTTTGAAAAATCATTCCCGCAATCTGCACGCCCCACTTTGCGGTATAT
>ERZ827496.2854-NODE-2854-length-16225-cov-3.295795_pt1 | contig 16225 bp, 7 predicted proteins | sample MGYA00519769_ERZ827496 | MGnify/ENA primary metagenome ERZ827496 (study PRJEB31778, sample SAMEA3449327) | human gut metagenome | biome: human gut; feature: human-associated habitat; material: faeces | place: United Kingdom | collected 2010/2012 ...
ATCTGCATCGTCCTTGCTGTGGGTCAGGCGCAGATCCGTTGTATAGGGATACTCCTTTTGCATCAAAGTCAGGCGGCAGAAATGGAAGTGGAACAGCGGATATACCCACGCCTTGCCCTTATTCTGATTCTGTTCTGCCAGATATGCCCAGCCGGTTTCTGTAGGCTGCACAAAAAGATGACGGCAGACATAGGCCGGCATCTGCTCGCACAGCAGGGTCAGTGCCTGCTGGTACATGCCGTGTTCTGCGCACCAGCTTACCAGCACAGGAAGATTGTTTTTGGGGGAAGCCAGCAGACCTTCAAATTCTGTGCGGAAGCGGTCATTCAGCAGGTGGAAGAACAAGCTGGTCAGATTTTTGCTCTCCTTGGGCGGCGCCTGCAGTGCCTGTGCGATCTGGCTCAGGTCTTCATTCAGCGCCTGCACCCGGCACAGCGCCAGATCATCCGAGAACTGGTTGATGCGGGCCAGCAGGGTGTGCAGAGCCGGGTCGCTTTCGCCCTCGCTCCACAGATAGCCTTTCAGCTTCTGTGCAGTGCCGGTGGAAAAGAACTCGTCCATGGCCGTGATGAGGTCGAACAGGCTGTACAGCTGACTGCTGTCATGGATGCGGGAAGTGCCATCCGGAAGCAGTTCGGAGTAGATCACCCTGCGGGTCTCCACACTGCGCAGGTCGCGCATACAGCGCGCTGCCGTTACCAGAAGCATCGCCGTGTCCCGCATGCCGCCGGAAAGGTCGATGGAAAGGGTATTTTCCGCTTCAATTTTTCCCAGCAGCAGAGAGACAGCCCGGAACTGTGCCTTGTCGTCCATGCTGTCCGGTACCGGGATCACCACAAGCCGCTCTGCCGGAATGCCCGCCGAAGGCAGGAATACATCCCGGAAATATTCCACGGTGGTGCAGGTTTTCCCGTCCGGCAGATGCACGGTAGGGCTGGTGCGCACCAGCTCACTGCACAGTGCCAGAATACAATCCGGACCTTCCTTGTGCTTTTTCAGCTCCAAAACCGCCGCTTCGTTGGTCTGGGTATGAATGTTCGGATTTTTGCCGAAGGGGCTCATATATAAAAGCAATACACTGCGTTCCATCTTATACCTCCTCCTGTTCCGCTTTCATCTGCATCAGTTTTTGCTGCCATGTTTTGCGCCGCTGCGATACAGCCGCTTTGCTCACCCCGAGAAACTCTGCCACGGTCTTATCCTGCGCCGGGTTGCGCCCCGGCTCCAGCAGCGCATGGACGGCAGCGCATTCCCGTGCCTTGGGTGCATAGGGCGGCCGAACCGTAAATTCCACATACCGGTGCAGCAGCAGGATATCCCACAGGCAGTTGTCCTGTTCCAGCGGACGCAGATCATCGCAGTTTGCCAGCCGCGCGGGTGCATCCTCTGCCGGATCCAGTGCGTCATTGTTGCGCAGAAAGCCCATCAGCACGCTGCTCCACAACGGGCCAGCTGTCTTGCCGTATTTTTCCTTCTGCTGCAGGTTCATCAGCCCTATGCCGCGGTGCAGCCATGCCAGCATTTCACTGCTCTGCTCCACCTTTTCTTCCACGCTTTTTTCTTGGGAAACTACCCGGTCGCCCAGCGCCGAATCCTCTCCACCAGTGTCGTCCAGACTGAGTACCGACTGCTTATTGCGCAGTGCTTCCCGCAGGGTCTTTACGCCCACCCCGACAATATCGGCGATCACCTGTTCTTTTTCCGGGTCACGACAGAGCATACTCTCTATAATTCCGTTCTTTTCCATGTACTCCAGCGCTTTTTTGATTTTGCGGTTCGTCTCGCGTCCGAAACCCGTCACAGCCATTTCTTCCTGCTGCTGGTCGTCGCAGCACTCACCTCGACCATCTCGCTGCACGAGGTAGTCACGGTCTACCTGCACGAGGAGTGGCACCTGAGCCGTAAGGCTGCGGCATGGCTGACGACCGCCGCCACGGCCGCCCTGGCGTCGCTGGCATCGCTGTCGCTGGGTGCGTTGGGCAGTTGGAAGATCGCCGGGCTCTCGCTTTTCGATTCGCTCGACTTCCTGACGGCCAACATCCTGCTGCCGGCAGGCGGGCTTTTCACCTGCATCTTCGTGGGCTGGAAGCTCGACCACCACATCCTCAAGGCACAGATCACCAACGACGGAGAGCTGAAATTCCGCATCTACGGCCTGTTCAGCTTCCTGCTCCGCTACGTCTGCCCGGCCGTGCTGCTGCTGATCTTCCTCGACAACCTCGGCGTATTCTGACACGGCCGACACGCGTTTCCCCGACCCCGGACTTCGGAAAGTCCGGGGATTTTTATTTCCGCGGCCAGGACGGAATGGAGGGCGTACATTTCGATTCAAAACCACTCTTTCTCAAAAAAGCAGACATTTCGCCCAGTTTTTTTGTGTTTTATTTTGGAAAATAAAATTAAAGATTTATTTTTGTTTCATAATGAAATTAAAAATATTACACATCACAATAAAAAACACAAATACAACCGAAAAACCCAAAAAAGGTAAAAAGCGGCACGAGATCCAATCACGACCGTAAAAGGCAAACCGCGGGCAGCACCCGCGGCCTGCATCCGTTTCAGTGACAAGCTTTCGCAGCGGCAGCCGATTGCCAGGGTATGAAAAAAGGATTACATTCCGGTGACAACGACACACGGAGCCAATTATTAAAATATTTTTGCAGCCGGAGCGACAAAGGCTCCCACCTATAATAATAAAGAAACCATTCGAAAAGACCCGGCCATGAAAAACCTGTTACTTTTCCTGCTGGCCTGCTGCCTCTGTGCCGCAGCCTCCGCCCGCCCGATACGGGGATCGGTCAAATGCGGCGGAAAGCCGATGGGCGGCGTGACCGTAACCGACGGTTATACGTTCGCGCAAAGCGACGAGCAGGGCATATTCACGCTCGATGCCGACGACCAGGCGCTGTTCATCAGTCTGGTGACCCCGTCCGGCTACCTGGCTCCGCTCGATGGGGGCATCCCGCAATTCTACCGCGCATACGACCCGGCGGCCAAACGCTACGACTTCGAATTGCAACCGTGGCCCGGCTCGGGCGAATGCTACGAACTGCTGGCGATCGCCGATCCGCAGCCCAAGACCGAAGAGCATTTCCGGCGGTTGCGGAGCGAGGTCATGCCCGCATTGCAGGCGGCAACCGATAACGGGAGGACGCGGGGCTCGAACCAGGCCGCGATCGTGCTCGGGGACATCGTATGGGACTCCCCGGAACTCTTCGCAGGCGTGAAAGCGGAGTTCGCCAAGCTCGGGGTACCCGTATACGGCGTGATCGGCAACCACGACCACGACCTGAACAAATACACCGACCGCGAGGCGACGGAGAACTACCGCCGCCATTTCGGCCCCACCTATTATGCCTTCGACATGGGGCGCACGCACTATATCGTACTCGACGACATCGTTTACCACGGCGCGAAGAAATACGAGGAGCAGATCGACACAATGCAACTGCGCTGGGCCGCCGCCTATGCGGAACGCCTGCCTGCAGGGTCGCGCGTCTGCATCGCGATGCATGCCCCGGCCATGAAATCGTGGCTCGGGAACCGCGTCATGGAGTCGGCCGAGAGGCTGATGGACGCCTTCGCCGGGCACGAACTGCACTTCATCACCGGGCATACGCACCTCAACTCGAATTACGACATCCGCGAGGGGGTCACGGAGCACAACGTAGCGCAGGTCTGCGGCAACCTCTGGTGGGATCCGATCAACTGGGACGGTACGCCCAAGGGCTTCCAGCTGTTCCGCGAATGCGGCGGGGAATTCTCGTGGGAATACCGGAGCCTGGGCGAGTCCCCGGCACGGCAGATCCGCGTATGGCACCCCGGCCAGGTGGCCAAGCACCCGGCCAGCGTCGTGGCAAAGGTGTGGAACTGGGATTCGTACTGGACGGTCGTATGGTATGAGGACGGCCGTTACCGCGGCGCCATGCAGCGTACGACGCTCGACGACCCCGATTATACCGCACACATCGACTCGCTGAAGGCCGCCGGGAGGAAAATCTCCAAAGTCCAGCGCCCACGCCCGACGAACTTCTATTTCACGGCACGCCCCTCGGCATCGGCCCGCGAGGTGGAGGTGGTCGCCACCGACCGATTCGGCCGCCGCTACTCGGAGCGCATCGCACTCGGGCACACCGACTGACATACAGGACACCAACACCAAAATCATCAATAGCCTATGAAAAAACTGATTACTTTAATCGCCGGGTTGCTGCTCGTCGCCCTGCCGGTCGGACTGGCCGGTTGTGACGACAGCGACAAGGAGATCTACAACGATGGCCGGCTGGTCACCGATGTAGTTATTCCGACCTCGATGACCGTCTACCGCGGGATGGAGGTTTCCGTTTCCGGCTACGGCTTCGCCCAAGGCGACGCCATCGCGTTACGCGCCGGCGAGGATCTCCCGGCAGCGACCACGGTAGCATCGGAAAAACTGCTGACGTTTGTCATACCCGACGGCGCGGCAGACCAGACCGTCTATAAGGTCGTGCTCAACCGGGCACAGGACTACCAGGTGCTCGGATCGAGCAAGATGACCGTACAACTGGCCATCGACGTCGACCTGGGCAAGACCATCTCGGGCAACTGGGGCGGCGACGCCGTGATCCGCGGCCGCGGTTTCATGGCTACGGACAAACTCCTATTGGAGCAAGGGGGGGGGAAATTCGAAGCGCCGGTCAAAGGTGCTGACGATTCTTCGCTGACCTTCACCATTCCCCAGAACGCCGCCGACGGCGACTGCGAATTCACCCTGCAGCGCGGCGCAGAAGAGCAGGCACTGGGCTCCGCCAAACTCAACCTCTCCCTGGGCGGCGTCACCGTACCGGACAAGGAGGGCGCGACGATCAAGGGTATCGTCCACCTGGCAGGACAAGGCATCGCCGACGTCCTGGTCTCGGACGGCGACCTGATCACCAAGACCGACGCCAACGGTTTCTATTGGCTCAATTCCGAAAAACGCAACGAACTCGCCTTCGTCATCCTGCCTGCGGGCTATGACGTCCCCACCGTCAAGGCGATGCCCCAGTTCTGGCAGCCCTGCACGCTCGACGCAAACACCGTCGAACAACTCGACTTCCAGCTGCTCAGGGCCGACAACGACTCCCACACCATGCTCGTGGCCACGGACATGCACCTGGCCAACCGCAACACCCCGAAAGATTACGTTCAGTTCGCCGACGGCTTCGTCAAGGAGTTGACATCGGCCTACAACTCCGCCGCACCCGGAAAGGTATACTGCCTCAACCTGGGCGACTTCTCGTGGGACGGCTACTGGTACGACAACAAGTGGGCGCTGCCCGAATGCAAGCAGACCGTCGAGGATTTCAATTTCCAGATGTGGTCGGTGATGGGCAACCACGACAACGACCCCTATGTAGCCTCCGATTTCGGCGCCGAAGGCCCCTACCGCCAACACATGGGCCCGGTTTACTACGCCATGAACATCGGCCGGATACACTACATCATGCTCGACGACACCGAGTACCTCAACACGGGCGGCTCGCAGGGTACGGTCGGTTCGCGCAATTACAACCGCCGCTTCGACGACCGGCAGCTGGCTTGGCTCAAGGAGGAGCTCACCCATGTCGACAAATCGACCCCGATCGTCGTGGGATGCCACTGCCCGCTTTACTCGTACAGCGGAAGCGGCGGCGTGAGCGTAGCGCTCCAGACCCAGGCCGACATCGACAAAATCCTGAGCTGCTTCGCCGGCTTCAGCAACGTGACTTTCGTCACGGGGCACACGCACGTGAACCGCAATATCCAGTCGCCGACCTATGCCAACGTCTACGAGCAGAACATCGCCGCGGTCTGCGGCACCTGGTGGTGGACGCAGCAGTACGGCAACAACAACGTCTGCACCGACGGTTCGCCCGCGGGTTACAAGATCTTCACGGTCGACGGAACCGACCTCAAATGGCAGTACAAAGCCACGGGGCTTCCCATCGAAAAGCAGTTCATCACCTACGACATGAACGAGGTCAAGGAGTACTGGGCCACCGACGCCACGGCACTCAAGGCCTTCGCCGCAGGCAACGACCTCCGAAACCGCGACAAGGATTATTCGACGGTGGGCGAAAATGCCGTCTACATCAACGTCTGGGCCTATGAGCCGGGCTGGACGGTTTCCGTGACGGAAAACGGAACGCCGCTCGCCGTGAAACAGGTCTGGAGCAAGAAAGACCCGCTGCACAGCATTTCGTACGACATCCCGCGCGGCGCGGTCAACAACGGCACGCTCACCTTCCCCTCGACCTCCTGCATGCATATGTTCGAGGTTACGGCCTCCTCGGCGTCTTCCACGCTGGAGATATCGGTTACCGACCGCTTCGGCAACGTCAGCACGGAGTCGATGACCCGGCCCAAGGCGCTCACGACCGACGTGACCAAATAACCCTCAAAAAACCTTAAGACAATGAAGCGTATAATGAACAAATGGTTGTGGTCGTTATTATGCGTCACGCTCCTGGGAGCCGCGGCGTGCAGCGACGACGACACCGAAGGGGATTCGGGGAACCCCATCCCCCCGGCACTCTCCACCGAAAACCTGCCCGATGCAGGGCTGAAGTTCCTCTATTCGGCACTGACCCCGCATACATTTACCATGAGCGTCGACGCGCCCTGGGAGATCACCAAGACCGCAGGCTGGTTCGTCGTCACCCCGAACAAGGGCGAGGCGGGCCAGAATATCCAGGTCACCGTCACCCCGACCCTGAACCAGGGCGAGGCGCGCGACGGCGAATTCACCATCCGCGCCAACAGCGGCAACAACCTCCATCCCTGCCTGACGCAGAAGAGCATCCCGCTTTCGCAGGACGCCTACCTGGCGGCCGGCATCGTGATAACGGGGCTCGACGAACGCCTGCTGGCATTCGAAGCCGAAGATACGGATCCGGTGATCTTCACCGTCGAGGCATCCTACGACTGGACGCTCACGGTGGAGAACGAGACCTGGCTGACGGTCGCCCCCAAGAGCGGCAAGGCCGGCTCTGCGGCCGAAGTCACCATCACGCCCAAGGCCAACACCACCGACGAACGCCGCGAGTCGAAGATAACGATCACGGCCGGCGACGCCGAATTCGGGGAGAACACCGCCGAGGAGATCATCGAGCTGGTTCAGGCGCCCTACATGCCCAAGGACACGCATGCCGAGGGATACGTCTTCTTCAGCGACGACTTCCAGTGGATTCCCGACAACTGGGTGAGCCCCTACACCAAGTACGGCTGGCCGAGCGTGTCGATCGACGGCACGAACGGCAACGAGTTCGCCCTCTCGACCGACGGGATGAAAGAGGCCGTAGCGGCCAAGGGTTACACCTACACGCCCTCGGTATATGCCCGTTACGAAGGCCATGTCAAGCTGGGTAAGACCGCCAACATGGGCGCCATCACGATCCCCGCGCTCACGGGCATCGACGCCGGCAAGGCCGCGACGCTGCTCGTGCAGTTCGACGCAGCCGCCTATTCGTCGGCAGGCGGCGCGGTGGACAACGGCGACGACCACATGGACGTCACGATCAAAGGGCCCGGCACGATCGGCGACCTGGTGGAAACCACCGCGCTGGTCGAGGTGAAGAACGTCTGGGAGTGGACGCGCTACTCGCTGATCGTCTACGGCGCTACGAACGAAACCCGCATCACCTTCGGCAGCGAGCGCGAAGTGAAGTGCCGCCTCTACCTGGACAACATCACCGTGACGCGCGCCAAGGACGAGAACCCCGAAGCCCCGGCACCGGAGGCACTCGTCACCCCGTTAGACAAGGAGATCGTCAACACTTCCGATCCGAGTCTCTTCGATGCCAACAGCATGGTGGTCGCCGAAGGCGGCACGCTGACCTGCTCGGTGCGCGTCAACAAGGCCTGGACGGCAGAGACCGACTGCGACTGGCTGACGATCACCACCGTACGCTGCGGCGACGCAGACCCGTCGACGGTAACGGGCGCGAACAACGGCGCATCGCTCTCGAACGGCGTGGCGACCGTCAAGGCCACGGGGCTGCCCTACGTCACCACCAAGGTGGAAGTAGGCAGGAACTCCGGAGGCGAAAGCCGCACGGGCCATATCATCATCAAGTCGGAAGGCGCAGAGATCGAGAAGGTTGCCGTCACGCAGGCTGCGGAAGGAACGTCTGTTACCGGGATCGTCATCACGGGACTCACGGAAAACCAAATCCCCGAATTCGCCGCTGATGCGACCGCAGAAACGACTTTTACCGTCCGTGCAGATACTGACTGGACAATTGAGGTTCCGGTGGCAGAGACCTGGTATTCGGTAACGCCGCTCTCCGGCGCAGCCAATACCGACGTCACGGTAACCGTAACGCCGACGCCCAATACCGGCGGCGCACGCGACGGTTCGTTCACCATCCAGTCGGGAACGAATACGGAGACGATTCTCCTGTCGCAGGCACCTTCGGCTTCAGCCCTTCATTTCGAGTGGTCATTCCCCGCAACCGCTGAGGAAAACAACCTGGTAAGCCGTACAGAACGCTGGTATAAAAGCGATGACGGGAAAGCCCGGATTGACGCCGTACGTGCCGTGGACAATCCATCGAATCCCGACATGTCCTATTCGCTGGGATACGACAACGAAATCGGCAGAATCCTGATGTACGGATTCGCACTGGACGATTACTGGCTCTTCACGCTGCCGGTCAAAAATTTCAAGGCCAATACGACCCTCAACCTCCGGGCGCTGATCTCCTCCTCGGCATCGGGTCCAAAATTCTACATCCTCGAATACTCGGCCGACGGACAAGCCAGCTGGACGTCCGTCAACACCACGAGCATCGAGGACAAATCGGCCAAAGATACCGCGCTGCGCACGATCGTTTACACGCACATGATGCCCGACACGCCGGCCAACGGCGATGTGATCGTCGATGACGACATCACCATCCCGACCGCTGTCGCCGACGGCAACATCTACCTGCGACTGAGGGTGTGCGATGCCATGGCCGGCAACAAGGCCAAAAACATCGTCCCCGCAAACGGCGGCACAACCCGCATGAAAACCAAAGAGGGCATCTGTGATGCCATCTCTGTCACGGAAGTACAACGCTGACAGGAAAACGGCTGCGGCCGCCCGCAGGACGACCGCAGCCGTTCGACAAAAAAAACCGAATTAAAAAATCAACAATATGAAGCTTAAAACATACATACGGAATGCTTTGGCAACCGCGGTAATGTTGCTGGTCGCTTCGGCCGCCTGGGCCCAGAGCCGCAACATCACGGGCATCGTGTTCGATACGGACGGCAAAAGCCCGCTCGTCGGGGCCACCGTCATCCTGAAGGGGAGTGCGACGGGTACGATTTCGAACGCAGACGGAACCTATACTATCCATGTCGGCAGCGACAACGACGTGCTGGTCTTCCAGTCGCTGGGTTATGACCCGCAGGAGGTCACGGTCGGAAGCCGCACCACGATCAACGTCACGCTGAAAGAATCGGCGCAGAAGATCGACGAAGTGGTCGTCACGGCACTCGGCCTGACCCGCTCGGAGAAATCGGTCGGCTATGCCGTTTCGAAAGTCTCGGGCGACGAACTCACCAAATCCATATCGAGCAACTGGGTGACGGGGCTCAACGGTAAGGTCGCCGGTATGTCGATGTCCTCGGCGGGCACCGGCCCCGGCGGTACGGTACGTGTGACGCTGCGCGGCGACACGTCGCTCAACTACGGCGCCAACGAAGCGCTGTTCGTCATCGACGGTATCCCGATGAGCAACGGCACGGTAGCCTCCGGTTCGGGCGCCAACTATGCCAACAGCAACGCCCCGGTGGACTTCGGTAACCCGATCTCCGACCTCAACCCCGACGACATCGAGAACGTCTCCGTCCTCAAAGGCCCCGCCGCAGCCGCGCTTTACGGTTCGATGGGCCAGAACGGCGTGGTGCTCATCACCACCAAGTCGGGCCGCGAACAGCGTGGTATCGGCGTTACCTACAACGGTTCGGTGACCTTCGAGACCGCAGGCTTCTGGCCCGAATTCCAGGAGGAATACGGCCCCTCGGCCGTCACCACGTCGCTCACCAACCGCGTCGCATCGGCATGGGGCCTTCCCGGCACGATGACCTACGACGGGCAGCCCGTCCGCCAGCAGATCTCGCGCTACACGTACGGCGAGCATTTCGACTCCAGCAAGCTGCGCTACCTCTACATGTCGAAGAACTGGGAAACCGGGGAATTCACCCCCCTGCCGTGGGTATACGCCGACGACTGGTTCACCGGCCTCTTCGAAACGGGCGTTACGTGGAGCAACTCGGTGACCATCGACGGTTCGACGGGCAAGGGTACGAGCACGCGCTTCTCGTTCACCGACCTGCGCAACGACTGGATCACGCCCAACTCGGGCTACGAACAGCAGACCTTCGCACTGGCCCTGAACCAGAAGATCAGCAAGGCCATCAAACTGGCGGCAAAGGTCAACTACATCCGCAAGAACAGCGACAACATGCCCATGTCGGGTTACAGCCAGGGTTCGCCCATGTACGGCCTGATCTGGGGCTACAACACCAACCCCATCTCGGCTTACCGCGACGAGTACATGCAGGGCCGTTATACCTATGCCAACTACCTGGCAGGCAGCGGCGAGGACAAATACAACACCACTTCGGGGCTTATCTACAACAGCCTCGAGGGCCACAACCCCTACCGCACGCTGTACGAGGAGCTGAACAAACTGGATCGTGACCGTTTCTTCGGCAACGTGAGCATCGACTTCACGATCCTGCCCGAGCTGACCTTCACGCTGCGCGGCGGCTTCGATGCCAATATCGAATGGCGCTCGCAGCAGAAACCCTTCATGTCGCTCGACAACCGCTACGGCATGTACCGCGAGAAGACCATCCGCCGCTACGACTACAACTCGGACTTCCTGCTCAAGTACAACAAGCTGTGGGATCGCTTCGGCGTCACGGCGGCATTCGGCGGCAGCGTCCTGCGCAACAAATACTACTCGACCACCATCACCGCCTCGCAGCTGAGCAGCGAAGGCCCCGGCATGTATTCGTTCGCCAACGCCGCGGTAGCCCTCGACACGTCGCCCTACCGCAGCAACCGGCAGACCAACAGCCTTTACGGCTTTGTCAACCTGTCGTGGGACGACACCTACTTCCTCGACGTCACGGCCCGCAACGACTGGTCGTCGACGCTGGCTCCCTCCAACTGGAGCTATTTCTACCCGTCGGTATCGGCCAGTATCCTGCTCGACAAGGCGTTCAAGATCAACTCCCCTCATGTCAACATGATCAAGCTGCGCGGTTCGTGGGCACAGGTGGGTAACGACACTTCGGTCTTCTCGCTCTACGACGACTACTCGACCACGGACTATCCGGGCGGCGTCACGCTGCCTACGGCCAGCAACTACCCGTACATCCTCCCGGAAAAGACCAGCAGCTGGGAAGTCGGCCTGGAAACCAAGTTCCTGGGCAACCGGCTCAATGTCGACGTGGCGCTCTACAAGACCAGCACCCGCAACCAGATCACCAGCGCCGAAACGAGCGCCGAAACCGGCAGTACGTCCCGCAAGATGAACGCCGGCCTGATTACCAACAAGGGTGTCGAGGTCACGTTCCGCATGGTTCCCGTCCGCACGAAGGACATCAACTGGGAGATCAACGGCAACTGGTCGCTCAACAAGAACAAACTCAACGAGCTGCAGAACGGATGGGATCCCGCAACGCCGTTGCAGACCTCGACCTCGACGACCATCGGCAGCCGTATATTCGTCTACTCGTACGTGGGTAAGTCCATGCACCAGCTCTATTCGGCCAGCCACTACGAGTACGCGCCGGAGGGTTCGACCTACACGGACGAAAACGGCAACCAGGTCGACTGCTCGGGCATGCAGATCATCAACGCCAAGACCGGCTACCCGCTGCTGACCAAGGAGACCGACTCCAAGAAGTTCGAGCACCTGGGCAGCGTAATCCCCGACTGGAAGGCAGGCTTCGGCACGACGTTCCGCTACAAGAACCTCTCGCTGAGCGCGCAGTTCACGGCGCAGGTCGGCGGCGTGGCCTACTCGGTGACCAACTTCGCACTCTCGTACCAGGGCAAACTGAAGAACTCGCTCGCCGGACGTGACGACGGCCTGGTTCTGCAGGGCGTCAACGCCGTGGACAACGGCGACGGCACGGTTTCCTACCAGAAGAACACCGCCGTCACGGAGAACATCTACACCTACTACCAGTCCTACAAATGGGTGCGCGACAACGGCCGTGAAAACACGTTCAGCACCGACTTCCTCAAGTTCAAGGAGCTGCGCATCGACTACCAGCTGCCGAAGCACCTGATGGCCAAGACCCGTTTCCTGCAGGGCGCGTCGATCGGGTTCTTCGCCACCAACCTCTTCTGCATCACCGACTGGCCGCAGTTCGACCCCGAGGCGGCAGGTCTGGTCAACGGTACGAACATTTACCCCGGTATCGAAACCGTCACCTTCCCGATGACGCGTACCTACGGTATCAACATCAAACTTCAGTTCTAAAACTGCGAACGCCATGAAATACGCAAAATATATCCTGATACTCGCGCTGCTCGCCGCATCGGGCGCATGTACGAAAGATTTCGAGGATTACAACACCAATCCGAACAAACAATCGGAAGGGTCCGTAGCCCCCATCGCGCTGCTCGAACCGCTGATTTACAGCTCCACGAACAGCTATTCGTCCTACATGCTGAGCATCGCCAACGAGATTTCGCAGGTCACCGTGGCCAAGTCGACACCGCGCCGCGAACACTGCTACAACCTTGCCGACGGCAATTTCAAGGCCATCTGGAACCTCGGGTACAAATGGGCCGGCAATGCCAAGCACATGTACGACCTGGCCGTGGCGCAGAACCAGCCCAACTTCCAGGCCATCGGCCTGACGCTGAAGGTCTATAACATGTCGATCCTCACCGACATGTTCGGTTCGATCGCCTACCGCGAGGCGCTCAAGGGCGGCGAGGGCATCAACACCCCGCATATCGACTCGCAGCAGGAGGTCTATACGGCCATGCTGGAGGAACTCGAGCTGGCCAACTCGCTCTACAACGCCAGCCTGGGGCTGGACGACCCCACCAAGGACGGCATCTACGGCGGCGACATCGCCAAGTGGCAGAAATTCACCAACACGCTGCGCCTGCGTCTGCTGATGCGCGTGAGCGGCCGTAACAACGCCTTCACCCCCACGGTCGGCGAGCAGATCAACCAGATCATCTCCAACCCGGGCAAATACCCCGTCTTCGAGTCGAACGACGACAACGCCACCGTGAAGTTCTCCGGCAGCGCGGAGTATTACAAGACCTATTTCAACTCCAGTTCGTTCCCCGACGACAAGAGCCTGTCGAGCGACCACCACATCGCCGCACAGCTGCTCGACCTGCTCTACGACGCTTCGGACGGCTTCGTCGACCCGCGCCTGCGCATCTGGATCAAGCCCCGTTACGTCCAGTATCCCAGTGCGACCGAGCCCGATGTGATCCGCGAAATGATCGGCGCCGTCTCGGGCTGTACGATCAACTACAACGGCATCACCTCCATCAGCGAACGCGAACCCTACCTGCATTACGAAACGCTGGTGGGCGACACGCGCCCCAACCACATGCTCGACTACGACGAGCTGCTCTTCATCAAGGCCGAAGCAGCGATGAACGGCTGGATATCGGGCTCCGCCAAGGAGTATTACGAAGCGGCGATCACCGCGTCGTGCCAGAAATGGGGCGAATACGGCATTTACGCCTCCTACCCCGAACTCAACGCGTCGAACAAGATCGAACTGAAAACCGTAGCCATCACGCAGAAGAACATCGCCGCACTGCTGGCGAGCGACCACGTAAAATGGAATAATACCCAGCAGCGCCTCGCCGAGCAGAAATGGCTCTCGCTGTTCTGGGTCATCGGCTTCCAGATGTACCACGAAATGCGCCGCACGGGGTATCCCGAGTGCAAGACCGGCATGGGAACGATCGAGCTGAACGCCACGGGCGGCAAGTTCATCGCCCGCTATCCCTATCCGTCGATCGCGATCGCCAACAACCGTGCGAACTATACGGCCGCATTCGAGGCACAGGGCGGTACCATCAACGACAACACCATGGTCTTCCCGATCTGGTGGAGCGGCCAGGCCGTCGCCAAGGATGCCGGGCAGCCGTGGGAACACTCGTTCCGCAAGAATGTCATCGCCGAAGAGAACTTATAATCTAAAAACGAACGCACTATGAACGCGAAAAACATATTCCGCAACATAAGGGGCCTGGCCATGTCGGCGCTGCTCCTGATCCCGGCGGCCTTCGTCTCGTGCAGCGACGACGACACGGAGGGCGGCAGCCCCTACTTCCGGCTGGAGAATACCGTCGTATCGAGCAAGCTGGTGACCGCCTCCTCCGACCTGGGTTTCGACGCCGAGGCCATCATCGGCGACGCCACGCTCGAACTGATCCGTTACGACATCCGTTCGAACTGCAACTGGAGTGTCGAATGCAACTCCACGGACGGAGACTGGATCAAATTCTACCCCAAGACAGGCCAGGGCGACGGCAAGGTACGCTTCTGCCTGGACGATAACGACGCCAACACCCCGCGTTCGGCGACGGTCGTATTCCGCTATGCGGACGGCAGGCAGACCGAAACGACCCTCGTCGTCAACCAGAGCGCCAACGAACCTTACATCCGGTTCGTCGTCAACAACATCGAGACGAACGAGATCGTAGCGGGACGTTATGCCGCCCATTACGACATCAGGGTCGCGTCGAACGTGACGCCGTTCTACGAACCCGAAAAAGCCGAATGGGCAACCTTCACCGAGACGGGCAACGGGACTTTCACGCTCGACATCGAGGAGTATCCCGAGCAGCCGGCATCCCTGAGCCGTGATTTCAGCATCGCCTTCAAGGGCAGCGGCCAGTACAAGGACATCAGAGCCGACCTAAACATCCTGCAGGACATCACGCCGCAGATCGAGATTACGAGCGAGGACATCGGCGACGACCTGGCACTGCCCCCGTTCCCGGCCTACCAGCCCAATGCATTCACCTTCAAGGTGAAATCCAACTGGGACTGGACGATTTCGGTTGCCGAGAACGCATGGATCGAGGTCACGCCCTCGGCCGGCGAAGCGGACAAGGAGTATGTCATGACGGTGAAAGCGACCAGCAACCTCTCGCTCGACGAACGCTCCGCTTCGTTCTCGATCATCTCGGACGAGGTGCTCGGCACCAAAGCCGTCAAGGAGATCTTCGTGACACAGGAAAGCCTGGCGGAAGGCGGGCCGCTGGAAGGTCTGGACGCTCCGGTAAAGTGGTTCTTCAACGGTGCATCGGGCACGGACTACACGGTTCCGAAAGAGCAGTTCGAGCAGAACAACAAGCTCATGGCCTCGTCGGGCGTAGGTTATATCTCCTACTTCCACACCTTCAACTCCGACGGCAGCCTGCACCCCAACAGCACGCGCATGATCGGCGGCACGGGACAACCCTACGTCACGGGAGCATGGAAGGGCGACTACTGGTTATTCGAAGTTCCGGTCAAGAACTTCAAGTCGGGAACGAAGGTTCGTTTTACGGGTCTCACACGTATCTCCGGCACCGGACAGAAGTACTGGAGCCTGCAATATATGGACGGTACGAGCTGGAAACCGGCGACCGACACGCAGACCGCAACCGTCAACGGGGAACAGATCACCTACACGCATCTGGTACCGACGGCCAACATGCAGATCGACGAGACAATGACCTTCGCACGCGGTATCAGCGACGGCAGCGTCAAGATCCGGTTCTATTGCGAAGCCAACACCACGGGCGGCACGGAACCCAACGGCGGTACGATCCGCTGGGCAAGCTCCGCCGATAACGGGTACAACGACAGTCCGGTCATTCAGGTTGTCGAATAACACCGGGCAATCTCCACACGGTACAGGGAGGCCTTCTGGCCTCCCTGTCCTTTTATTCCGGCCCCGGGCGCCCATTTCCGAAGGGCGGGCCCATCAGGCCCAAAGCGCATCCCCATCCGTCCATGCCGTGCGCGGCAACCCGGGGCATGTCAGGCAACAGGAAGGGATGCACGGGCACGGAAACGGGCACACGAGTTCAACGCGCACAGCGTACGGCGCTGGACACACGCGGTTCACGGTACGAAGCTCACCGTCTCTCAGCACACGGCGCACAGCCTACAATTCACAGCGCACAGTTCATGATTTGCAGTTCACGGCTCACGGGCGCAAACGATAGCGATACGCA
>ERZ827496.2860-NODE-2860-length-16203-cov-3.330010_pt1 | contig 16203 bp, 13 predicted proteins | sample MGYA00519769_ERZ827496 | MGnify/ENA primary metagenome ERZ827496 (study PRJEB31778, sample SAMEA3449327) | human gut metagenome | biome: human gut; feature: human-associated habitat; material: faeces | place: United Kingdom | collected 2010/2012 ...
AATTTGCAAGCAGATGGCGTGCAAAGTCGACAGACGCTCTTTGTGCGGTATTGCCTTATGAAATTTTCGTTGATTCCATAGAATGCAGAAAGACACCGCCGAACTTCTCCGTCCGGCGGTGTCCTTTTTTCTGCGTTATTTCAGCACCTTATACCCTTGTTCTGTCACAGCTTTTTTCAGGGCAGCCAGATCTGCCGGTGCATTCAGAGATACCACAGCAGTTCCCTCGGTGTGGCTGACAACGGCTTCGTCCACTTCCGGAAATGCCTCCAGACACTTTTTCACCGTTGCTTCACAGTGACTGCACATCATACCCTTGATGTGCAGTGTGACCTGCATGCCGGAGGGCTTTCCCGCTGCCCCAGTCTGCTGTTCCAGCTGAATGGCTGCCACAGCGTGTTTCAGCTTTTTGTCCCTGTCGGAACGGTTCAGTTGGAACAGGTTCAGCCGCAGAGCGTTGGTGACAACGCAGAAGCTGGACAGGCTCATGGCAGCGGCTCCGAACATGGGGTTCAGCTTCCAGCCCAACAGCGGGATCCAGACACCGGCTGCCAGCGGAATGCCGATCACATTATAGATAAATGCCCAGAACAGGTTTTCGTGAATGTTCCGCAGTGCCGCACGGCTCAGACGAATGGCAGCCGGCACGTCTGTCAGCCGACTTTTCATCAGTACAACATCTGCTGCATCAATGGCAACATCGGTACCGGCACCAATGGCAATGCCGATGTCTGCACGTGTCAGTGCCGGTGCATCGTTGATGCCGTCGCCGACCATTGCCACTTTGCCCAGTGCGGACAGCTTCCGAATGACGGCTTCCTTGCCGTCCGGCAGTACGCCGGCAATGACATGATCGACACCAGCCTGTTTTCCGATCGCCCTGGCGGTCTGTTCATTGTCGCCGGTGAGCATGACCACCTGAATGCCCATGCTTTGCAGCTGGCGAATCGCCTCCGGACTTTCCTCTTTCAGCACGTCTGCCACGGCGATGATTCCCAGAAGCTGGTTATCACGGGCAAAGAACAGCGGTGTTTTTCCGGCTTTCGCCAGCATTTCCGCCTGCTGCTGTACTTCCTCCGGAATGGTCGTCGCCTGGGCGATACAGCCGGCATTGCCGCCGTAGAGCACTTGCCCGTTCCACTTTGCTGTCAAACCGTTTCCCACCAGAGCCTGAAATTCAGTGACCGGCGAAGCGGGAATCTGGTGTTCTTCGCTATACTGTAAGATCGCTTTTGCAAGCGGGTGTTCGCTTTTCTGCTCTAATGCAGTTGCGGCGGAGAGCAGTTCCTGTTCGGTGACATCTGCCGCAGGGAGAATATCTGTAACGCGGGGTTCGCCGCAGGTGATCGTACCGGTCTTGTCCAGTGCTACGATCTGAACCTTGCCGGCTTCTTCCAGAGAAACCGCGGTTTTGAACAGGATTCCGTGTTTGGCTCCGACACCGTTTCCCACCATAATGGCAACCGGTGTAGCAAGTCCCAGTGCACAGGGGCAACTGATGACCAGCACAGAAATGCCCCGTGCCAGAGCATAGCCAACGGTCTGTCCCGCCAGCAGCCATACCACAATTGTGACAACAGCAATGGCAATGACAGCCGGTACAAACACACCGGAAACCTTGTCTGCGATCTTGGCAATGGGAGCCTTGGTGGCAGCGGCATCGCTGACCATGCGAATGATCTGGGAAAGCGTAGTATCTTCTCCCACACGTGTGGCTTCACACCGGAGAAAACCGGACTGGTTGATCGTGGCAGCTGAAACATTGTCGCCGACTGCCTTGTCCACCGGAATGCTCTCACCGGTGAGGGCGGATTCGTTGACGGCACTGGTGCCCTCGACAATGACACCATCCACCGGAATGCTCTCGCCGGGGCGGACAACAAACTGTTCACCGCGGTGCACCTGCTCCACCGGAACCGTGACTTCCTCACCATTCCGGAGCAGCACGGCGGTTTTCGGGGAGAGGTTCATCAGCCCTTTCAGAGCATTGGTCGTTTTGCCCTTGGAGTGTGCCTCCAGCATTTTTCCCACGGTAATCAGTGTCAAAATCATAGCGGCGGATTCAAAGTAGAATTCGTGCATATAACTCATCACTGCGTCCATGTCGCCCTTGACCTGGGCATCTGTCATGGCAAACAGGGCGTAGGTACTGTATACGAATGCCGCACCGGAACCCAGTGCCACCAGTGTGTCCATATTCGGGGCACGGTGGAGCAGGCTCTGGAATCCGCTGACGAAGAATTTCCGATTGATGACCATGATGATAATGGTAAGCAGCATCTGCACCAGACCCATTGCCACATGGTTGCCGTTGAAGAACGAGGGCAGGGGAAATCCCCACATCATATGTCCCATAGAGATATACATGAGCACTGCCAGAAATCCCACAGAGGCGATCAGCCGCCGTTTCAGCACTGGTGTTTCGTGGTCGGCGAGGGCATCGCTGTCCGGAGCCGCCGCTTCGTCAGAGCCGCCCTTGCGGGAAGCACCGTAACCGGCTTTCTGGACGGCATCGATAATTGCTTCCGGAGAAGCTGTGCCCTCGACTCCCATGGAGTTGGTCAGCAGGCTGACAGAGCAGCTGGTGACACCATCCACCTTGGAAACCGCTTTTTCCACACGGGCACTGCACGCGGCACAGCTCATGCCCGTAACATTGTATTGTTCCATTGATTGAAAACCTCCTACTTCATCAATTTTTGCAGGGTGATTACCAATTCGTCGATGACTTCGTCCTTGCCGGCACGAATATCATCTGCCACACAGGTGCGGATATGGTTGGCAAGCAGTTCCTTATTGAAGGCGTTCAGGGCAGCGTTGGCGGCGGCGACCTGTACCAGAATATCCGGACAATAGGCGTTTTTCTCCACCATGCCCCGAATGCCCCGAATCTGCCCTTCGATGCGGTTCAGACGGTGGATCAGTTTGGTGTATTCCTCCTGCGAGCGTTCCTTTGTCTTGTGACAACAGGGACATCCCTGTTTTTCTGTATGTTCCATAGCGGATAGGCTCCTTTCTGTATTTGCGGTGTATCGGAGATATACCCCCTACCAGTATTATATACCCCTAAGGGGTATTTGTCAAGGCGGGGAAAGTGCAAAAGTTTTGTTGCAAATTTGTTTCCTATATTGTTGCAGAAATTCTGAGGCAATACCGCACAAAGTCGCCAGACGCTCTTTGTGCGGTATTGCCCTGAATATCATACAGATAGCTGAAATAGCATTGCAACTTTTGCGAAGATATGCTATAATAGAAAAAATGGAACAGGAGGAGTTCATATGACGTGGGAAACCATTGAAATTGCCGGAAAAATCTGCCGGATCGCCGCCGCAGATTCGCCTGTCTGTGTGCTGATCCAGCCCACAGGGGAACATGAGCAGGCACATCTGACAGAGGAAGCCGGACAGATCTTACAGCATGCCTCATGTGAGGCGTTGTTTGTGTCGTTTCCGATCGCAGACTGGGATCAGGAACTTTCTCCGTGGCATGCAAGACAGGCATTCGGAGAAGAATCGTTTGGCAGCGGTGCTGGTGCAACCTTGCAGTGGATTCTGGAAAAGCTGCTGCCGGCACTGCGATCTCAGCTGCATCTGCCGGAAAATATACCGTATATTTTGGGCGGCTACTCTCTGGCGGGATTGTTCAGCTTGTGGGCAGCGTACCAGACCGATGCCTTTGCGGCAGTGGCGGCTTGTTCCCCCTCAGTTTGGATAGACGGCTGGGCAGAATATACCGCATTGTATCGTCCTAAGACACCGCACATCTACCTTAGTCTTGGAACCAAAGAACACAAAACCAGAAACCCGCTGCTGCGAACGGTAAAAGAACGCATAACAGAACAGGAAGAACTGCTCCGGCAGGGCGGCGTGGATACAGTGCTGGAATGGAATACCGGCAATCATTTTCAGGAAAACGCAGCACGCACAGCGAAAGGCTTTCTGTGGTGCATAAAACAAGTGGAGGAATGCTGATGTTGGAAGTTTTTGAGATCTACCAGCCGCCGCAGGCAGACCGCAACAAGATTGCCGGAAAAATGCTGGGGCATATTTTGATCGTCTTTGCCGCTCTGGCGGTCGTCATGGTCAAGCTGTTTCTCTGCATCGGGGCAGATTCTGCACGGAACCGTGATGCAGTCCGCAAGGTGACTTCTCCGGAAACGGAACAATGGGCACTCATCGTGCTTCTGGTATTTGTTGCGGCAGTGATCTATCTGAGTGTGGCAGGATTCCTGCTTTCCCGAAAAGTCCGCAGACAGTTTACAGCCTGGGTGTACAATGGGGAAAAACTGTACGTGGTGACGGCAAAGGTACCATCTGCCGGAAGGTACAGTTCTCCCCGTAGAGTTTCCAGCGTGTTTCAGATACAGGAACGTGCATTGGAGATACTGCACGACCCGCGAATGCTGGTCAGTCTGATAGAGGGTACCGTTTCCGAACCGCTGTTTCACGTCACGCCGGTGACAGAGGTGCGGCGAATCCGGCAGCGGGAGCAGGAAGTGATCGTGTATTTTGACCGTTATCGGGAAAAGATTTCCAAAAAAGCAACAAATTTCGAAGCACTGATGATGCATTTGCGAGCATTAGGAGCAGAGTGAAGGCAGTCCTGTATGATATGCGTACAGGACTGCTTTTTTTGCAAAAAGACTTGCCAATCTGCGAAAAATGTGGTATAGTAGTACGTGGGCATTTGAAAAGCCCTTTTTATCGAACAATTGGCAGCAGATGTCAGGGAAGCAGGTGAGAATCCTGCACAGTTCCGCTACCGTGTCGGGGAGCACCATACACATGTCACTGGAATGTTCCGTTCCTGGAAGGCGTATGGTCCGCGGAGAGCCGAAGTCGGGATACCGGTCTGCTGCTTTGGAATAGATCCCATCTACGAGAATAGAGGAAATTGTTGGTGCATGTGTATTCTGTGCTTTGCATAACTGCAAAGGCTCTGCTTTTTGCACCCATACGAAGGAAATATGATCGGTATTTCCCAAGACAATCACACAAGGCTTGTGTGTTGTATCCCGTGTTCTTCTGGAAACACGGGCTTTTTTGACATTGGAGGAAACTTATGCAGCTGCTCTTGATTCGGCACAGCATCACAGCCGGCAATCTGGAACACCGCTATATCGGCTGCCGAACAGACGAACCGCTTTGCGAAGCGGGAATTGCTCTGGCACAGCAGAAATCGGTGGAATTTCGCCGGTCGTTTCCGGCACCGGAACTGGTGCTGGTCAGCCCGATGCAGCGTTGCCGGCAGACGGCAGAGATCTTGTTTCCCCATGTGTCGCAGAAAATCGTATGGGGACTACAGGAGTGCGATTTCGGAGCGTTCGAAGGAAAAAACTATCAGGAGTTGTCCGGTGACACGTCCTATCAGGCGTGGATCGACAGCGGCGGTACGCTGGCATTTCCGGAGGGCGAATCCAGAGAGGGATTTGTGCGGCGATGCTGTGCGGCGTTGGAAGCGGCACTGCAAAGCCGGCAGGAATCTCATATCGCAGCAGTAGTACACGGAGGCACAATTATGGCGGTGCTTTCTGCATTGGAACAACAGCAGAAAGCGTATTTTTCATGGCAGGTAAAACCTTGTACGCCGGTTTTTTGCAGGGTGGTGACTTTATCCCCCCTGCGGCTTGCTGTTTTAGGGAGTTGAAACAACGAGATGTGCATTTATATGGCGGGAGTGGACGTGCATTCCGCAGACGTTTCCGCAAGGGAACAGTTTGCATTTTCGGAAGAACAGGTCAAGCAGATTCTGACAGAACTGGTGCAGAAAGACGGCATCAGCGGAGCAGTATTGCTTGCAACCTGCAATCGGACGGAACTGTATCTCTCCGTACAGGAACGCCGGTCTTCCGCAGAAGACGATGCTGTCAGCCAGCCGGCAATGGACATCTCTCCGGCAGAACTCCTGCGGCAGTATGCCCATGCACCGGAAAAGTCTTTTACAGGGCGGGTTTTGACGGAAATCGATGCGGTACAGCATATCATGGAAGTCGCCTGCGGTCTGCATTCGCAGATCCTGCATGAAGAACAGATCGTCACACAAGTGGGACATGCGGTGGAACTGGCACGTGCCTGTCGCAGTACAGACGGCGTGCTGGACACCCTGTTCCGAACGGCAGTTTCTGCCGGAAAAGAGGCACAGACACAAGTGTCCGTGCAGAATGTACCGCTTTCGGTTTCTTATAGTGCGGTACAGCAGCTGGAACAGCATGCCGGAACACTGGACGGGAAAACCTGTCTGGTGATCGGCAACGGCAGCATGGGACGGCTGGCAGCTTCTCTGCTGGTGCAGTATGGCTGTCGGGTGTTTATGACACTGCGTTCCTATCATCACGGGGAAACGGTGATCCCGTTCGGGGTGCAGCCGGTTCCTTACGAACAGCGTTTCCTTCAAATGGAAGCGGCAGAGATCGTCATCAGTGCCACCAGAAGCCCGCATCACACCATTACCAAGAAGCAGCTGGAAGCACTCTCGCGAAAGCCGGTCTGGATTCTGGATCTGGCAATGCCGCGGGACGTGGAAGCAGACTGCGGCACAGTGGAAGGTGTCACGCTCTGGAATCTGGACGACCTGCACAGCAGCACGGCTCCGGACGAAACGGCGTTGGCGGCTCTGCGGCAAATCGCGGAACAGTATACCGACACCTTTCAGATGTGGCGGAATTATCGGGACGCGGTGCCCTATATGCAGCAGCTGAAAGAGCTGACAACACAGCGAATCATGCACAGTACGGCAGCAGAACCTTATGCAGAACTGCCCCAGCTGGAGGAGATCGTGCGGCTGGTGACGGAACGAACGGTGGATATGCTCATGGGCAGCATGAAATCGGAAATTACACCGGAACTGGTGCGGCAAAGCTGTGCAAAAATCAAAGACAGAGGAAGATTTTGAACCCATGGGAAGAAAAATTCGTATCGGCAGCCGTGCCAGCCAGCTTGCCGTGGTACAGAGCGAACTGGTCATGGCAGAGATCCGGAAGATCCTGCCGGAAGAAGACTTGGAACTGGTGACCATGAAAACCACTGGGGACAAGATCCTACACAAGACGCTGGACAAGATCGGCGGAAAAGGGCTGTTTTTGAAAGAACTGGACGCGGCACTTCTCACCGGACAGGTGGACATCTGTGTGCACAGTCTGAAAGATGTGCCGGTGACAGAGAATCCGGCACTGCCCATTGGGGCATACTCTGTGCGGGAACTGCCGGCAGATGTGCTGGTGCTCCCGAAGGGAACTTCACACTGGAATCCGGCACTGCCGGTAGGGTGTGCCAGTGCCCGAAGAAAGATGCAGTTTCAACAGCTGTATCCGGAAGCAGTGATACAGCCGGTGCGTGGCAATGTGCTGACACGGCTGGAAAAACTGGACAGTGGTGAGTATGGTGCACTGATTCTGGCGGAGGCAGGGCTGAAACGATTGGGGCTGTCTGACCGGATCGCCTACCGCTTTTCACCGGAGGAACTGGTGCCGGCAGCAGGGCAGGGGATTCTGGCGATACAGACTCGTGCCGGCGAATATGCCGACCTGCTTGCCCGGCTGAATTCCCCTGACGGGGCACTTTGTGCGAAAACAGAACGGCAGCTGGCATCGCTGCTGGGCGGGGACTGCTCGGCACCGGTGGGCTGTCATGCACAGCTGCACGGAACGGACATGACCCTTTACGGGTTTTCCAGTATCGGCGGGGTGCCGCGGTACGGCAGCGTGCAGGGAAACCGAAATGATGCGGACTTGCTGGTACAGCAGCTGGCATCAAAACTGACCATTACGGAATAAGTAAGAAGGTATCAATATGAATCTGACCAATCGGCCGCGTCGCCTGCGAAACGGTGCTCTGCTTCGCAGCATGGTGCGGGAAACCCGTATTTCTGCGGATACACTGATCTATCCTATGTTCGTGCAGGAGGGGGAGCATATTCGGGAAGAGATCCCCTCCATGCCCGGACAGTATCGCTGGAGTCTGGACTGCGTAGATGAACTTTTGCAGCAGGTCGTGGATTCCGGTGTGAAAAGCGTGCTGCTTTTCGGGATCCCTGCTCAAAAAGATGAGATCGGCAGCAGTGCATGGCAGTCGGACGGCATTGTCCAGCAGGCAGTGCGGCATATCAAGAGCCGGTTCCCGCAGCTGTATGTCATCACTGATGTCTGCATGTGTGAGTATACGTCGCACGGACACTGCGGCATTCTCTGCGGACATGACGTGGACAACGACAAGACACTGGAAGTGCTGGCAAAAACAGCACTGTCCCATGTGCAGGCAGGTGCGGATATGGTTGCCCCCTCGGATATGATGGACGGCAGAGTGGGACGTATCCGGCAGGTGCTGGACGAAAACGGCTTTGTCAACACGCCGATCATGGCGTACTCCGTAAAGTATGCTTCGGCGTTCTACGGCCCGTTTCGGGACGCAGCCGGTTCTGCACCGGCGTTCGGCGACCGGAAAAGCTATCAGATGGATCCCCACAATGCCAGAGAAGCTTTGCTGGAAGCGGAATTGGACGTGCAGGAAGGTGCGGACATTCTCATGGTAAAGCCGGGCATGGCGTATCTGGACGTGCTGAAATCGCTGAAAGAACAATTCCGCCAGCCGGTGGCACTGTACAGCGTCAGCGGCGAATATGCCATGATTCAGGCAGCGGCTGCGGCAGGCTATATTGATCGGGAAGCTGTCATTTGCGAATCGGCGGTCTGCATGTACCGTGCCGGTGCAGATCTTTTGATCACATACTTTGCAATGGAACTGGCGAAGTACATTCGCGAGGGGAGGATCGGATAATGGAACAGATGCACATTGCTCATTCCGAGGCGTTGTATGACCGTGCCAAGGAACTGATGCCCGGCGGTGTCAATTCGCCGGTGCGGGCGTTTCAGTCTGTGGGCGGTACGCCGCGGTTTATTCAGCGTGCCAAAGACCAGTACCTCTACGATGAGGACGGCAACGTCTATATCGATTATATCGGCTCCTGGGGGCCGATGATTCTGGGACACAATCCGGACATTGTGCTGGAAGCTGTCCGGAATCAGCTGGAAAATGGCTTGAGTTACGGTGCTGCCACGGCACTGGAAGTGGAAATGGCAGAACTGATTCACCAGATCGTTCCCTGCGTAGAAATGATGCGTATGGTAAACTCCGGCACAGAGGCAGTAATGAGTGCTGTTCGTGCTGCAAGAGGATTTACCGGGCGGGACAAGATCGTCAAGTTTGAGGGCTGCTATCACGGGCATGCAGATCCCATGCTGGTGAAAGCCGGCTCTGGCGTGATGACTGCCGGCATTCCGGATTCCAGCGGTGTGCCGAAAGGCTGTACCGCGGATACGCTGTCCGCAGTCTATAATGATCTGGACAGCGTGGAACAGCTGTTTCAGCAGTATCCGAAGGAAATCGCCTGCGTGATCGTGGAACCGGTGGCTGCCAATATGGGCGTTGTGGTTCCGGAAAAGGGATTCCTGCGGGGAATCCGTCAGATCTGTGACCAGTACGGTGCTCTGCTGATTCTGGACGAAGTCATTACCGGATTTCGTCTGCAGCTGGACGGTGCTGTCGGACACTTTGGTGTCACACCGGATCTGGTGACCTATGGCAAGATCATCGGCGGCGGCATGCCGGTCGGTGCATACGGCGGCAGACGGGAGATCATGCAGCTGGTGGCTCCGCTGGGTTCTGTCTATCAGGCGGGTACGCTCAGCGGCAATCCGGTGGCAATGCGTGCCGGTCTGACACAGCTGCGGTATTTGCAGGCACATCCGGAAGTTTATCATCAGGTAGGCTTCCTGTCCCACCGGCTCCGCAGCGGTCTGGAAGACATTATTCGCCGGCACCATGGCAACTGTACTGTCAACGGTATCGGTTCGCTGTCCTGCCTGTATTTTACACCGGAACCGGTGCGGAACTATACTGATGCCAAAAAGGCGGATACCGCAAGATTTCGGGAATATTTTCATTTCATGCTGGATGAGGGCAACTATTTCGGTCCCAGCCAGTTTGAAGCAATTTTTGTATCGAACGCACACACGCTGCGTGAGATAGATAAAACGCTGGGTGATGCAGATGCATTTTTCTCTGCACACAGCGGAAACTGAGAACCTCTTTCTGTTCTCAGCCGGGAGCCGACGGAGAGGGGTTCCGAGAGGAGAGGTTTTCATATGAACAAACACAATGGCTCTGCTTTGCAGAACCGCAGCACCAGAGGCATGACGGGATGTCGTGTGCTGGTGTCTGCTCTGGCAGTTTGTCTGCTGCTGTCCGATATGGCAGCAAGCGGCAAATTCGGTGCATCTGCGATGCACATCATGGAGGGCTATCTGCCCGCTGGCTGGTGTATTGCATGGGGTGCACTTTGCATTCCGTTTCTGGTGGCTGGTGCAGTCAGCCTGAAGCGGAAAATCGCGTATCAGGGAAAAGTGAAGCTGCTGATCGCACTTTGTGCAGCCTTCGTCTTTATCATTTCTTCCCTGAAGATCCCGTCGGTTACCGGAAGCTGTTCTCATGCGACCGGTACCGGACTGGGTGCGATTCTGTTCGGACCGTCGATCATGTCCGTGCTGGGCATCATCGTGCTGCTGTTTCAGGCGATCCTGCTGGCACACGGCGGTCTGACCACACTGGGTGCCAACACATTTTCCATGGCGATTTTCGGACCGTTCGTTTCCTACGGACTGTTCCAGCTGCTGAAAAAGTGCAAGGCACCGATGGGACTGGCAGTATTTCTGTCGGCAACGATCGGAGATATGGCAACTTACTGCCTGACTTCGGTACAGCTTGCAGCTGCTTATCCCGGAGATAACTTCTGGGCATCGTTCGGCAAGTTCATTGCCGTTTTTGCACCGACTCAAGTCCCCATTGCCATTGCAGAAGGCATTCTGACTGTCATTGTCTATAATGTCATTCAGAAGAACTGCGTCAAGGAGTTGAAGGAACTGTCCGGCATTACAGTTTCCAACCCCAACCGCGGCAAATTGTGGGCAAGAAATCTGGTGCTGGCACTGGGTGTTGTTTTACTGGTCACCATTCCGCTGATGCTGCTGGGCAACAGTGAATTCGGCGGTTCTGATGATGCCGGTTCTACTGTAGTAGAAGAAATCAACGGCGGCTACACCCCGTGGTTTGAGTCCTTCTGGGAACCGCCTTCGGGAGAGGTCGAATCTCTGCTGTTCTGTGTACAGTCGGCGATCGGTGCAGGCATCTGCGGCTTTGTGCTGGGACGCATCAGCCGGAAACCGAAAACATCAGAGAACGATGCTGCATTGACAGACCAGAAGCAAACTTCTGCTTCCTGACCACAGGAGGCAACAGATGAAACGACATACACATTTTCATAGTCACGGAGAACGAATCCTCATTGATGAGATCGCCTATGCATCTGCATTGCGGCGTGTTTCTCCGTTCTGGAAAATTTTTGTGTCCCTGTATAGTCTGCTTCTGTGCCTGATCTCACATACATGGGTGGTGAGCGTGCTGATCTTATGCTGCATGCTGACCGCGATGACTGCCATCGGGAAAACCCGGTGGCATCATGTTATCCACTTAATGCAGATCCCGCTGGCATTTGTCGTGCTGGGGTGCATCATGATCCTGCTGCAGATCTCACATCATGGCGAGTCCATGCTGGTATCGCTGCATCTGGGAAGCTGGTACTTCGGCATTACCGGAGAGAGCCTGCATCAGTTCGGACAGGTGTTTTTACAGTGTCTGGCGGCAGTCAGCTGTCTGTATTTTCTCTCTGCCACTACGCCGATGACAGAGCTGTTTACGGCACTACGCCGTCTGCATCTGCCGGCGTTTCTGGTGGAGATGATGGAATTGGTCTATCGGTATATCTTTGTGCTGATGGAATCGGCTTCGCAGATTCGGAACGCACAGGAATGCCGTCTGGGGTATGGCTCGTTAAAGACAAGCTTTTATTCCATGGGACAGCTGATCTCCAATCTGTTCCTGCGGGCATACCGGCAGGCAGACCGTACTTATACGGCAATGGAGTCCAGAGGGTACACCGATGAAGTGCGGACACTGGGATTGGCATATGAAACAACAGGCTGGCAGAAAGGGCTCGCCGTCGGATACAGTGTGCTCCTGACCGGAGCCGTGCTCTTTTGCAGAATAGGAGGCAGTGTATGGGGATTATTTTAGAGGCAAGTCATCTCACCTATGGCTATGACGAAAGCAGTCACGCCATTGAGGATTTGTCCATTGCATTTGAAGAAGGCAAGACTACCGCGATTCTGGGAGCAAACGGTGCCGGAAAGTCTACGCTGTTTCTGCATCTCAACGGCATTTTGCAGCCGGAGCAGGGAGAGGTTCGCTTTCGCGGGCAGCCGATTTCCTACAAAAAAGCAGGCTTGCGGCAACTGCGTTCCAAGGTGGGTATCGTCTTTCAGAATCCGGACGACCAGCTGTTTTCGGCTTCGGTATATCAGGACATTTCTTTCGGAGCAGTCAACATGGGCTTGCCCGCGGAGGAGGTGCACCGCCGTGTGGAAACGGTCATGGAACAGGTGGGGATCACATACCTGAAAGACCGTCCCACTCACGCCCTGAGCTTCGGACAGAAAAAGCGGGTGGCATTTGCCGGCATTATGGTCATGCAGCCGGAAGTCATTATTCTGGACGAGCCCACGGCAGGACTGGACCCTGTGGGCATCAGTGAACTGATGCACCTGCTCCAGGATGTCTGCCGGCAGCAGCACACCACCATTATTTTATCTACCCATGATATTGATGTGGTGCCCATTTACGCCGATGTGATCGACGTTATGGACAAGGGACACATGGTGGCACATGGTACGCCGGCGGAAATTTTCGCCCAGCCGGAACTGCTGCGGGAGCATCATCTGCGTCTGCCGCGAATTTCGCATTTGCTGGAAATTTTGCACAAGGAGGATGACTGGGACGTAGATGCTTCGGTTTCTACCATTTCCGGTGCAAGAAAAGAATTGCTGCGGCATGCGGCGGAGTGAGGAGGAATACCCATGAAAACAGGAACGGTATTTCTGGTGGGAGCAGGTCCGGGAGATCCGGCACTGCTGACAGAACAGGGAAAGGCTTGTCTGGAACAGGCGGACGTGGTGGTCTATGATGCACTGGCGTGTTCGTCAGTGCTGAACCTGACACGACCGGACTGCGAACTGATCTTCGCGGGAAAGACGGCAGGAAATCACCACAAAAAGCAGAGTGAAACCAATCAGCTGCTGGCAGAGTTGGCACAGCAGGGGAAACGGGTGGTACGGCTCAAGGGCGGTGACCCCTTTGTCTTTGGACGCGGGGGAGAAGAAGTACAGGTGCTGCGATCGCTGGGAATTCCTTTTCAGATCGTATCCGGCGTTTCCTCCTGCTATAGTGTGCCGGCTTATGCTGGAATCCCTGTGACACATCGGGAATACGCTCCTGCATTTCATGTTATCACGGGACACCGCAAAACGGAACAGCATACCGAACTGGACTATGCCACGCTGGCAAAACTGGACGGCACTCTGGTATTTCTGATGAGCCTGAGCAACCTGCCGGCAATTGCCGCTTCGCTGATACAGCAGGGGAAATCTCCGGATACACCGGCGGCAGTGATCCAGCAGGGAACAACCGCACGGCAGCGTGTGGTGACGGCTCCGCTTTCTGAGATCGCGGCAGAAGTACAGCGGCAGGGAATCCACACGCCGGCAATGACTGTGATCGGTGACGTGGTTTCTCTGCGGCAACAGCTGTCGTGGTTTGGAATGGGCGAACTGTCCGGCAAAAAGGTACTGCTGACCGGTACACCGGCGTATACCCGCAAGGCGGCAGAACAGCTTCGTTCCTGCGGAGCAGAACCAGTGGAAGTCAGCCTGATCTATCCGAAGGCTTCTTCGCCGGACGTGCTGAAGGCGTTGCCCTGGCAGTCGTATACGTGGGCAGTGCTCACCAGTGCCAACGGCGTGGAACAACTGTTTGCATCGCTGAAGCAATCCCATGTAGACCTCCGGCGGCTGCTGCATCTGCGGTTTGCTGCCATTGGAAACGGCACGGCACAGGCACTGGAGGAACACGGCATTTTCGTGGACTGTGTGCCGGAGCACTTCGACAGCTGTAGTCTGGCAGAAGCACTGATCCCGCAGTTGACCATGCAAGACCGTGTGCTTCTGCTGCGGGCGGAAAACGGCTCCGTCATTCTGCCGCAGCTGCTGGAACAGGCGGGGAAAGCCGTCGATACAGTGCCGCTGTATCGGGTGCAGACCGACCTGCGGAAACGAGAACTGCTGTTGCAGGAACTGGCGGATACGGACTATGTTTTCCTTGCCAGTGCCTCCGCGGCACGTGCCTTTGCAGAAATGACGGCAGGAACGAAAACTGCGGCGAAGCTGATCTCTATCGGAAACGCTACCACAAAGGCAGCAGAAACGGCAGGACTTCCTGTGGCAGAAACTGCGGTACAGTCGGATATAGCCGGCATGATCGCATGCATTCGGAAAGAAAACGAGGTGTAGAATATGTATCCTATCGCATTGCATTTACAGGGGAAAAAGTGCATCGTGTTCGGTGCGGGAAAAGTGGCACAGCGGCGTGTCTGGGGCTTGCTGGAATCTGGTGCGGAAGTCACCGTGGCAGCACCGGAGCCTATGCCGGTGTGCTGGAAAAACGCAAAGCTGACTTATTTGCAGCAGCCCTATGCACCGGAACTGCTGGGGGAGAATCTGCTGGTGTTTGCTGCAACTGATGACAGTGCAGAAAATGCCCGCATTGTACGGGAAGCTCAGGCTGCCGGAAAGCTGGCATCATCGGCGACTGTATCGCCGGACTGCACGCCGGACTTTGCTGTTCCGGCACATCGGAAACACGGCGACATTACCATGGCAGTGACAACCGAGGGTGATGCTCCGTCACTGGCGGGGGCGATCTGTCGGGAACTGGAACCGAAGCTGGCAGAGTACAGCGAACTTTGCACCTGTCTGGGAATTCTGCGGCGGGCATGGAAAGAAACTATGCCGGACGAGATTCGCCGCATGCAGCTGCTGCGAATTCTGACGGAGCCGAAAGCGTTGGAGCTGTTTCGGGAAAAGGGAAAAGGGGCATATCTGGCATATGCTTCCAGCTTGACAGAAGAACAGCTGCCGGCGTGCCGGAATGCACTGCTTATGGTCAGCTTTGGCACCAGCTATGCGGACACCAGAGAGCAGACCATTGGTGCAGTGGAATCTGCTGTAAAGCAGGCGTTTCCGGAAATGGACGTTTTTCGGGCATTTACCAGCGGCATGATTATTCGGAAGATGCGGCGGCAGGGCACTGCGGTAGACACGGTGCGGGAGGCACTGGAGAAGCTGAAACAGAAAGGGTATACCCATGTGTATATTCAGCCGACTCATGTCATTCCCGGCGAGGAGTACGACCGCCTTTGTGCAGATGCGGCATCGTATGCAGGAGCCTTTGCGGTGTTCCGCATCGGCAGACCGCTGCTGACAGAAACGGAAGACTATCCGGCACTGATTCGGGCAATGGAGCAGGACGGCGTAATAGAAAAGGCATCGACCAAGGCATATCTGTTAATGGGACACGGCACGCCGCACATCATCAATCAGGCGTATCCGGCATTTGACTACTGGCTGAAACGGTGCGGGTTCGACAATGTTTTTGTGGGAACGGTAGAGGGCTATCCCACGCTGGATACCCTTTTGGAACAGTTGAAAGAACGGCAGTATCAGGAAGTGGTGCTGGTGCCCATGATGCTGGTGGCAGGCGACCACGCCCAGAACGATATGGCAGGGGACGAAGAAGATTCGTGGAAGTCTGTATTGACCAGACACGGCTATACTGTCACACTGCAAATGCAGGGGCTGGGAGCATATCCGGCGGTGCAGGCACTCTATGTGGCACATGTACAGCATATGCTGGAATTGTCACCAGAGGGAGGTGAACGGTAATGCCGAACATTCCTAACGATCCGATCATGCTGATGAGTTATCTGAATACCCAGCTGCGGGACAACTATGCCTCTCTGGAGGAACTGTGCAAGTCTATGTGTCTGGAACAGGCAGAGATCACCGCAAAGCTGGAAGCAGTTGGCTTCGTATACAAGCCGGAACGCAATCAGTTTGTATAAGAGAGCCTGTGCTCGAAAATCCGTGCGTAAACAGAAAATATTGCAAAACAAAGCGGAACATCAGCTTTTACAGCCGGTGTTCCGCTTTATTCAGGGCAATACCGCACAAAGATTGTGCGACAGATGCGTCGTCAAATTTTTCGT
>ERZ827496.2867-NODE-2867-length-16172-cov-6.110566_pt1 | contig 16172 bp, 16 predicted proteins | sample MGYA00519769_ERZ827496 | MGnify/ENA primary metagenome ERZ827496 (study PRJEB31778, sample SAMEA3449327) | human gut metagenome | biome: human gut; feature: human-associated habitat; material: faeces | place: United Kingdom | collected 2010/2012 ...
TGAAGAAGGGCTAAAATGGTACACTTGGCGCACATATTCGTATCCTTTCAAAAATAAGTCTGATTTTGATAAGAGATTGGATGAAGAAATCGAAACTATTAAAGCAATTCAAGAAGAGAACAAGGGGGATTAACCCAGATTTGAAATAAAGCTGAGCATAGTAAAGGCTCAGCTTTATTGTTAGGAAGACACTTCCTTTTAGATGGATATTTTGCTAGAATGAGAGATATATGAAATTAATTAAAAAGAGATTATTCAGTCTAAAATCTTTCCTATTGTTAATTCTTTTATTGCTTACTATAGCTAGTATTTTCATAGTTGTTCAAAGAGGTAAGATTCAAGAGAATTCAAAGTCTATTATAGAGAAGCAAAGGTTTATAGAGACACACATCTTGTCTGGTGATGATAACAAGGAATCAATCAGTGCGGGTTTTGATTTAAAAGAAAAAGATTTTTTTTATTACCATGGAGCTGCAATAAAAAATAATAAATTGTATGGTGGTAGTCAGGAATATAGTGCTGCGGAGTATTATAAAAGAGCTTTGGATATTGAGCTCACTTCAGCACTTTTAAATCACCAAATGAATATTAAAGATATAAAAGATTCCAACTATCAAATCACTCGTTCAACTGATTCATTCATCAATAAAAAATTATTAGAAGAAAAACAACCGCCTGAATTTGAAGGTAGATATTCTATCAAGGATAGTCAGTTTTCCAAAGTTCGTATCACCTACAACAAAGAATTCTTACCCACTAAAATCGAATGGTACTATAAGGGTGAAGAAGGCCTCAAATGGTACACTTGGCGCACCTATTCGTATCCCTTCAAAAATAAGGCTAATTTTGATAAGAAATTAGATGAAGAAATTAAAACTATTAAAGCAATTCAAGAAGAAAACGAGGGTGATTAGGTTGAATCGGTCCAAATTCTTGAAACGTGTCCCTTCTTTCACCTTATCGGGAAAGGTTTCTTGCAAAATGCTTGAAAAAGTGGTATAATACGGGAAATAGCTTTTGGGAGGAAATTATGACTGTAGCGAAGATTGTTTTTGCTAGTATGACTGGAAATACTGAAGAAATTGCTGATATCGTAGCGGACAAATTCCGTGATCTTGGTGTCGAAGTAGATGTGGATGAGTGTACAACTGTGGATGCGGAGGACTTCCTTGAAGCAGATATCGCAGTGGTAGCGACTTATACATACGGCGATGGGGAGCTTCCTGATGAGATCCAAGATTTCTACGAAGATTTAGCTGGCCTTGATCTCAAAGGCAAACTTTACGGTGTTGTAGGCTCAGGTGATACCTTCTACGATGAATTCTGTAAAGCAGTTGATGATTTCGACCGTTGCTTCGCTGCGACTGGTGCTGAAAAAGGCTCTGAGTGTGTCAAAGTTGATTTGTCTGCAGAAGACGAAGACATTGAAAAATTAGAAGCCTTTGCGGAAGAACTTGTAGCAAAAGCAAATTAATGATAAAGAGGCTGGATCGATGGATTAAAGCCTCGATTTATATCCAAAATAAAGAGGAGACACATGGATTTAGATCAGATTCGTAAGGACATTGACCAGATCGATCAAGAGCTTGTAGCCTTGTTGGAAAAACGGATGGTTTGTGTCAGTCAGATTATAGAATATAAGGAGCAGCAGGGCCTACCTGTGCTCGACCAAGGAAGGGAAAGAGAGGTGCTAGAGAAAGTCGGATCTCTTGTGACAGATGAGCAGTATCGTGCGACCATTCAAGGCCAGTTTCAAGATTTAATGGCGCGTTCTAGAGACTACCAAGAGGAGGTGAGGGCGCGTGACTAGTCTATCTATCAAGCAAAAAGCACAACAGTATGTGGTCCTAACAGGGATGGCCCTCTTCATCGGTCTCTTGGTCGGTGCCATTGACATGATTTTTGGTCAAGGATTGCTCCTGATCGGAGATTTCCGAAGCCAGCATTGGCCCTTGATTCTTTTCCTGGCTTTAGCAGGGCTTGTCATCGTTTATCTTTATAAACGTTTTGGTGGGAAGGCTTCAAAAGGGATGGGATTGATCTTTGATGTCGGGCACGCGCGTGAGGAGAAAATCCCCTTGGTCTTGGTGCCTTTGATCATGCTGACGACCTGGATGAGCCATCTCTTTGGTGGTTCGGTCGGTCGGGAAGGTGTAGCAGTCCAGATCGGAGCGACCCTTTCGCATCGTTTTGCCCGTCACATCAAGATTCCAGATGCTTCGCGTATTTTTCTTATGACCGGGATGGCAGCCGGTTTTGCGGGGCTCTTTCAGACGCCACTGGCAGCAACCTTCTTTGCTCTCGAAGTCTTGACCGTTGGGGAGTTGCAGTTGATGGCTCTCTATCCTGCCCTCATCGCTTCAATCGTGGCTAGTTTCACCTCTCATGCCCTTGGTTTAGAGAAATTTGCTGTGCCACTAAGAGAAACGCTGAACTGGACACCAGAGACCTTGATCAAAGTTGCCCTTCTTGGCCTCGCTTTTGGCCTCGCTGGGAAACTCTTTGCAGTTAGCCTTTCCTGGTTGAAGAAAACAGTCGCTCAAGTCTTGCCTAATCCTTATATCCGGATTGCCCTTATAGGGGCTGGACTTAGCTTGGTCCTCTTGACCCTCCAGTTGACCAAGGTCGGCACTTATAGTGGACTTGGAACCAATCTGATTGATGTGGCTTTTCATCAGGGCAGTGCGCAGAGTTATGACTGGATCTTGAAGCTCCTCTTTACCGTAGTGACTATCTCTGCTGGATACCAAGGAGGAGAAGTGACCCCGCTCTTTGCGATCGGAGCTACGCTTGGCGTCTTTCTCGCTCCTATGTTGGGCTTACCAGTCTTAGTCGTGGCCGCTATTGGTTATGCCAGTGTCTTTGGCAGTGCGACGACGACCTTGCTCGCACCGATCTTGATCGGAGGAGAAGTCTTTGGCTATGCCAATCTGCCATTCTTTGTCATTGCTTGCGCCATCGCCTATTGCCTGCCAAAAGAGTGGAGCATTTATTCCGGTCAAAAAGTTGCGAAAAAGTAGAGAAAAGAGCTTTACAAACCTGAAATTATCTGATATGATAGTTTCTGTGCGTAATGGAAGCACAAAAATACAGTTTATCCGCTGAGGGAGGTCCCTCAAGATTGACGAAGATAGGAGAATAAAATGAATCCATTAATCCAAAGCTTGACTGAAGGTCAACTTCGTACTGATATCCCTGCATTCCGTCCTGGTGACACTGTTCGTGTACACGCGAAAGTTGTCGAAGGATCTCGTGAACGTATCCAGATCTTTGAAGGCGTTGTTATCGCTCGTAAAGGTCAAGGACACACTGAAATGTACACTGTTCGTAAAATCTCTAACGGTGTCGGTGTTGAACGTACATTCCCAGTACACACTCCACGTGTAGAAAAGATTGAAGTTGTACGTTACGGTAAAGTACGTCGTGCGAAATTGTACTACCTTCGTGCATTGCAAGGTAAAGCAGCTCGTATTAAAGAAATCCGTCGTTAAGACGAACAAGGAGGCGGGAGTGATCTCGCTTCTTTTTTATCGGTCCCCTTAGTTCAATGGATATAACAACTCCCTCCTAAGGAGTAGTTGCTGGTTCGATTCCGGCAGGGGACATAAAGAAAAAGGGAAGTCGTGTATTGAATTGCACCCCAAAAGTTAGACAGCAAAAATCTAATTTTTGGCGTGTTTTTTTGTTATGTGACTTTCAGTCCGTCTTGCTCCGTTAAGTTAGAGATAAAAGAAGCACAATTTAAAATATAAGTTTGGGAATCTACATGTTTGGGCAGAGGAATATTATGTGAGTACAGTTTGCCTCAATGAAGCCCCACAATAAAGAAATACATTCAGGAACAAGAGGGAAAAGGTATTGCTTTAGATAAGTTGAGTGTAAAAGAATATGAAAATCCCTTTAGGGAGAGTAGCAAGTAGTACGTTTGCCTCTTTGAGAGGCTTGTGACGAGTCAAATGCAATAAATCTTGAACAAAGTGAAAGCCAGCGTCTTTATGCGCTGGCTAGTCAGTGGTCATTATTGATTTTTTTAACTAAATATGGGTGGGTATATTTAGTTAAATACTGATGCAAGGTCATTCGGGGTTTCATTATAGTTCGAAATAATACTATTTAACTTATCAAATGCTAAACGAACTTCTTGTAAATCCCTTTCGTCAATTTTTTCTTTAGCATGTGCATCGGCTCTGCCTATCTTGTTAATGACCTTCATATAATGGTTAAATGATGGTTGATCCATATCTTTCATATACTGTTCAAATGACTCCCATTTCCCCCTAACTAGTTTATCTAAGTCATTAAAATAAATTTCTGCTTTATCCGCATTAAATAAGTCATTAATATTAAAATTTCCATATTTTCTCTTATTTTTGTTATTATTATGGAGTTTCTGTATTACATAACTTTTAGCATTAAAACTAGCATCTTTGAATTGTTCAATTACTAAAACTTGCTTAATCATTTTACGCAAGTTGATTTCTAATTTTCCTCTTTCTTCTGCTAGATACTTCCATTTGTCTTCAATAGAATTCAAGGTAAAAACTTCTAATTTTTCTTTCCTTATTATGTATTCTTTCATAACCTCCATCTTGAATTCATAATCATCTTCAATTTTTTGAACTAGTCCATATCCTAATAAGTGTTTAATAATTGTAGGTTCCTCATCTGCAAAGTAATTAAAAGTTTCGTAATCATTCATTGCTAATAGTCTTAACATCTCATATTCATTAGGATAAAACTCTTTCAATACCCCTAAAATCATTTCAAAATACTCAGTTTCTTGTTTGTTGAACTCTTGTTTAGCACTTTCGTATGTTGTTTTACTTATTTTTATTGGTCTTTTAGTATTTTTTTGAGAAATATAACTACATACATGTCTTATTAAAAACGGATGACCACCATATTCATCTGTTAGTTTCTGATAAATAGGCTCATCGAAAGTAACTCCCATGACCCTTCCTAAAGTTCTAATCATTTCTCTGGTTTGAGACCTATCAAATCCTTGGATATATGTAGGTTCTACTGCTTTAAAAATTGGGTTATCTGCATGTAAAATTTGAGTGTATTCTATACAAATTGGATTTGTTCCGACAATGCAGAAACTAAAATGTTTGTCATTTTTAGATTGATATATAGATCTAATTGCTTTCCAAAAAGATACCGACTCTAGTCCTTCTCCCCATAGTTCATTTGAAGCTTTTTTAAAAGTAATATGTTCTACTTCATCAAACATTAATAAAATGGAGTGTTTTATATTCTGATTAATATTCTCAATTTCTTTCATAAAATTTGATGTTGCAGAAACATTTGTGTAATCTGTTTCTGAGTATAAAGGGGAGAGTTCGCTATCTTCATCTAGCCCTAAGTCAGAATTAATATCCTCGTACATACATTTAACTACATAAAATAACGCTTTGTACCAAGGTACCTCCGATATTGCAGTATTTTGACAACTTACAAAGACTGCGATACCATTTCGATGTAGAATTTTTCTTTTAACATCAAAAATTATAGAGGTTTTACCTGTTTTTCGTAGTCCAAAAAGACCTGAATTTTCTCCGCTTAGATGTTTATTTATGATATCTAGAACTAATTGATCCCTCCCAAAGAAATATAAATCAGTTTTTAATGCATCATTAAAAGCAAACAAATCTCTATTATAAAAAAATTTTTGAAACCTTTGTCTTATAAAATAGTCCTCTGAATTAGCTTTATTAGTTAATTCAGTATAGGAAAAAGGAACGATGATTCTTTTTTCACCACTATTTTGTTTCTGAATTTGACTATCAATATTATCTTGGTTACTTATTAAAACTCCACACAGATTTTCAATTCGACCTCGTTCTAACTTTCTCTTAACATATTCAAATGCATCTAGTGTTCTAGGTTCAAAGTTAGGGTAAGAACTAAAAATGACAACAATCTCTAAATCAATATTAAATTGATTTGCCAAATTGTTTGGTGCTTTAATAAGAAAATAACGATATTCACTTGATCCAATACTAATTGTATCAGCTTTTGTAACATACCATTGTCTTTTAAAAATTCCAACAATTGTTCGTTCGTTTTTAGGAAATTTATCATTTACAATTGATTGAGCATAATTGTGTATTCCTGGACGAACTTCTTCATTTTTTGAGTAATCATATTCATCTATAACACCATTTATCAAAACCATAATCTCCATTCTATAAAAAATAATACTTTTCATCTTATATGCTACAATATTTAATTGTTTTTTACAACATCTAGATTGTCAAATTAAGTTAGACTTTTCATGTAACTCAGAAAAACTTGGTATGGTGTTTGATAATCTTCAAAAAGCCTTTTTAGGACAAGCAAGTGTTTCAGGATTTATTACGATGCTCTCTGATATAGATGTACGAGTTGAAAGTCAGCATAAGCTTGTTTCATATTTAACACAGGAAGATAAACTATATATTACTGAACAACTACTGCACTATATAGAAAAGGATTTGATCTTAAAAGAGGAACGATTCTTTGGTTCAGATACCTTTGAAAAATATCAAATTAAAGATTTGTTTGAGGATAACATCCTTAGGAAATATACTATCAAAAAGAATAGTCAAGCTGAATTTGGATTATCACAAAAGAATCCAGCTGAAACAAATTACTATGAAGATCTTGATAGTTTTGATTGGTACGCATATGATGATAACTTTTGTACAGATGAAGAAAAATTACTTGTCCGTTTATTAAAAAATTTGATGACGGAATTAGAAGAAAAATGGACAGATATTTATCTTCTTAGAAATGAAAAAGCTGTTAGAATTTATAGTTTTGATAAAGGGAAATCATTTGAACCAGATTTTCTCATGTTTGCAAATGATAAGAAGACTGGTAATGTTTCATGCATGTTTTCATAGAACCTAAAGGAAGTCAATTCTTAGATTCAGAAGGTGCGTTTGTAAACGGTAAAGAAGGTTGGAAGGAAGAGTTCTTGCGTCAAATTTCTGAGCGAGACGAAGCGAAAACTCTCATAGATAATGATCAGTACCGAATCGTTGATTTACCATTCTTTAACGAAGAGGTAAGTAAGAATGAAGTCAGGGAAGGATTGAGAAAAATGTGCGGCGTTTTTTTGTTAAAAAATTTTTTTTAGTAAATTAATTTCTGTAGAGTTATTCCTCTTATTTTACAAGTATTGCAATCTAGTAAATTAGAAAATCACAGTGGTAATGGAATTGAATTAGATATGTCAAATCTTCTTTCCACTTTTATCAGATTATACGATTGATTACAGCTTTTTAATAAACGAAGATAGATTTTTAGCTCGTTTCCCTTATAAAGAATTTGAAGGTTTTGAAAATGGATATAGTCATAGTGATTTTCAACTAGATAAACTTTGCTTAGTCGGAATAGATAGAGGGGAAGTTAATTTTGCGGAGGTTGATACCATATCGAGAAAATTTTTAGAGTTTATGAGTAAGCAAGCTAATAGTTATAAAAAAACGAATTGTTCATTCAAAACCAAACTAAAAAACTGATAAACAAATTGAACTCCTTTCAAGATAAATCTTATGAAATTGGGGATGGGTTAAAACTAGAATTAATGAGTTTTGCAAAAGAAAATAACCTTCGTCAAATAAAACGCATGGTCCAAGATACTATTGCAGAAGATTACAGAATTAAAAAGTTATCATAAAATACTAAACTCCCCTTCCACTTTTTCTTTGACTCTCCTTTCTTATTTTTCTAAAATAGTAGGTATGTGAAGGGAGATTGATATGAAAAAAGGTTTGGTAATTGTGCTTTCTGCTTTGGTCTTGGCTTCCTGTGGTCGTCCTCAGAGGACGGTGATGCCTAAGAGTTCGGATACCCAGCAGACCAGCACTTCGGAAAAGAAACAGTCTGGTATGGACTTAAAAGCCATCAAGGCTAAGGACTACTCGAGTATCAAGGGGACTTGGATCGATGGTCGTGGTAATGAGCTGGTCTTTGATGATAAGGGCTTGGTCAGCGAGGATGTCGAGCTTGATGCATCGAGTTTTAAGCAGAAGGACCAGATCGCTGAGATGACGGTTAGTGCCAAGTCGGGTGTTGGAGGCTACGGTCTTTTGCTCCTTCCAAAAGGTCAGAAAGCGGGCAAAGACGATGTTTCGGATAAGTCCAAGGATCGGATCTGGGCTGGTCAGTCACCAGCTTATGGCGATGATGACAATTTCTACTATCGCAAGAAAGAGCAACCGAAAGATCGGGAGCAAGTAGATACAGACGATAGCAGTAGTACGACAAAGACCAGTAAGGCCAAGAAGTGGAATACTCGTTCGGATAGCGAGGTTAAATCTTCGAAGAAGGCGGATAAGAATGATTATCCAGGCTACACAGATGCTCAGGTCGAAGCTGCGCGTGTCTGGGCTTATGTGATCAAGAACGTGCCATCAGAATTAAATATATCAAATAGTGCAGCTGGAACAAAGATTTATAATGGTGGCTTGGGCGTTGATTATCCCAAAGATGTGCGTCATCTATTTGGTTCTTATTCAGCTGAAGGAAATATCACTTATGCATCCAACGGTGATGGGATGGTGACGATCTATCCTGTTCCGAGTCATTGGCAACAGTCTGCGGATGAGCTCAATAGTGAAGAGTTTATGACGCAATTTACCCAAGGGATCTTGGACCATGCTGAAACGGTGACATTGCCAGACGGGGATCCAGACATGATTCGTCAGATCCTGGCTGTATTGAAGTAGGAACTGGATTTGAGAGCTCAGTTTATTGTTTTTTTAAGCTGATCCTGTTACAATGATAGTACACGGAAAAGACTGGGCTTCCAGCCTTTTTCATTTCACCATAGAAAGGTCTTTTATGAAACGCAAATCGATTTTGTTTCTGTATTTACTCTTGCTAGCGATTGGGCTGGCCTATGAGACCCAATCGCTGACGGAAGGCTGGATGTCTGGCAGTCAGTACGGGATTGTGGGACTTTCAACCTTGATCCTTTTGGTCTATGCACTTCCTGCTGTCTGGGCTCTTTTTCACTTTGCTAAGAAGTGGAAGTTGTCTTGGGTACCGGTTCTCTTTTCTCTATTAGGTGGGGGCTTTGTTGCCGGTTGGTTGTCTAGCTTTGCCAATACCTATTTCCATGACATGATTCAAGCGATCGCTCCAAATAGCGACTTTTGGAACCAGTACGAGAGTGCCATCGCTGCGCCACTCTTTGAGGAACCCTTTAAGTTGATTCCAATCTTCTTTGTCCTCTATTTGTTCAGCGTCCGTCGCATCAAGTCGATCTTCCTCTTGGCGATTGCCTCTGGTCTTGGTTTCCAGATCGTGGAGGACTTTGCCTATATCCGTCAGGATCTGCCGGAAGGTTTCTCTTACACGGTGTCAGGGATTCTCGGTCGTGTGGCCAATGCGCCCATGTCTCACTGGGTCTACACAGGTCTTGTCATGCTGGGGCTCTTCCTAATTGTCCAAGCAAGCAGAGGACGCAAGGATCTAGCTCTAGCAGGCTGGGGATATTTAGTAGCTGGATTTGGACTCCATTTTGTTGGCAATTCACCCTTCTCACAAATCGTGACCGAGTTGCCGATTGCGATTCCAGTCTTGAATGCTACTGGGCTCTTCCTGATCTACCAAGCTTATCAAACCGTCGAGCGATTAGAACAAGCAAAATAAGAACAAAAATGCGTTTGTGTGCAAACATACGCATTTTTGTTATTTTGGACATACTTTTGTATAAACTGAGTGATCCGATAGCTGTAAAATAAATGCTATTTTGGAAGATATATTTGAGACTTTCCGCTGTGAGAAAAGTGCTAGAAACAATCATGTTTCTAGCACTCGGGAGTTTTGGAACCTTAGGTCCAAAACTAAGTCATGGAACTTCTTTGAAGTTCGCTGACGTCCGTCCTCACCTAAGGAAAGTTTTTAAGATAACTTTATCTATATTCCAGAGGCTGGGACAAAAGTCCTAGCCTCTCAATTGTTTTTGGATTGTCGAGCAAGACGCAGTGGTTGAGTGGGCTCTACTACGCTGATTTCATCAGCTTTTACAGCCCTACTCAACTGTGCGGAGGTGGGACGACGAAATCGAATTCTAACGAATTACCGATTTCTGTCCCACTCTCTTTTCTTTCGTTGTTTGAAGCTTAATTTTTGGGCAAAGATTTGGTATAATGGAAGGTATGAAACATTCGGAAAAAGAATCACAATACCAGCTCTTGCTGGCTCAATTAGATGCTCTCTTAATGGGAGAAACCAATGCCTTGGCTAATCTGTCCAATGCCAGTGCTCTCTTAAATCAAGCCCTGCCTCGTTCGGTCTTTGCGGGTTTTTATTTGTATGACCAAACGGAATTAATCCTGGGACCTTTTCAGGGAGGTGTTTCTTGTGTCCATATCGCTCTTGGAAAGGGTGTCTGTGGAGAAGCAGCTCAAAAGCGGGAAACCATGATTGTCGATGATGTGCGCCAACATGCTAATTATATTTCCTGTGATAGCCGGGCTATGAGTGAGATTGTGGTGCCTATGGTCAAGGACGGTCAGCTCCTTGGGGTATTAGACCTGGACTCAGAATGTGTCTCTGACTACGATCAGCTGGATCAAGAATATTTAGAAGAGTTTGTCGCTCTCTTGATCGAAAAGACAAACTGGGACTTTAAGATGTTTGGAGTTAAGAACTAATGTATCAAGCTTTATATCGGAAATACCGTAGCCAGACTTTTGGCCAATTGGTCGGCCAGCAAGTAGTGGCACGGACATTGAGACAGGCAGTGGAGCAGGAGAAGATCAGCCACGCCTATCTCTTTTCGGGTCCTCGTGGTACTGGGAAAACCAGTGTGGCCAAGATCTTTGCTAAGGCTATGAACTGTCCTAATCAAGTCAATGGGGAGCCTTGTAACGACTGCTATATCTGTGAATCCATCACCAATGGGAGTCTAGAAGATGTTATCGAGATCGATGCGGCCTCTAACAATGGGGTCGATGAAATTCGGGATATTCGCGACAAATCCACTTATGCTCCGAGTCTAGCCAAGCATAAGGTCTATATTATCGATGAGGTCCATATGCTTTCAACAGGGGCCTTTAACGCCTTGTTGAAGACGCTGGAAGAGCCAACGGAAAACGTGGTCTTTATCCTTGCAACAACGGAGTTACACAAGATTCCTGCGACCATTCTGTCACGGGTGCAACGCTTTGAATTCAAATCCATCAAACTGCCAGATATCGTTCACCATTTGGAAAATATCCTAGCTACTGAAGGCATTGCCTATGAAGCAGATGCTGTCCAGATCATTGCTCGGCGCGCAGAAGGTGGGATGCGGGATGCCTTGTCCATTTTGGACCAAGCCCTGAGTCTGACTGCGGGTAGTGAGTTGACGACAGCAATTGCCGAAGAGATTACGGGCTCTATCAGCCTTGCTGCGCTCGATCAGTACGTGGCTGCCATCCTGGCTCATGATGCGACAGCGGCGCTGGATCAGCTAGCGATTATCTTTGATAATGGGAAGAATATGGCCCGTTTCGTCACGGACTTACTTCAATACCTGAGAGATCTCTTGATTGTCCAGACAGGTGGAGAAAATACCCATGCTAGTAATTTATTTGTGGCGAATCTGGAAGCCGATCAAGCCCGTCTTTTTGCCCTGATTGACCAGGCGACGGCTAGTCTAGCAGATATCAAAAACAGCCTGCAACCGCGTATCTACACTGAAATGATGACCATCAAATTGGCTGAAAGTACGGGCCAAGTTTCTAACTCAGTAGCTGTGGAAGTTCCTTCCAATGTGCTAGCTCAGCTGGAAGACTTGAAGAAGGAAGTCGCTCAGCTCAAGCAACAGTTAGTGCAATCAGGTAGCAGTCTTCCTGCTTCAAAACCAGCAGTAGCTCGTCCAACCAAGTCGAGCAAGGGCTATCGGGCAGATCGAAATAAGGTCAATGCGATCTTGCAAGAGGCGGTTGAAAACCCAGAGTTGGCACGGACCAACTTGATCCGTCTTCAGAACGCTTGGGGGGAAATCATCGAAAGCTTGGCAGGTGCGGATAAGGCTCTCTTAATCGGATCCCAGCCGGTCGCTGCCAATGAAAATCACGCTATTTTAGCCTTTGAGTCTGCCTTTAATGCCGAACAGACCATGAAGCGGGACAACCTCAATACCATGTTTGGAAATATCCTCAGCAATGCGGCTGGCTTTTCGCCAGAGATTTTAGCTGTTTCGATGGAAGAATGGACCCAAATTCGGGCAGAGTTTTCGGCTAAGGCGCGTGGGCAAAAAGCAGAAGTGGTAGAAGAAGAGGAAAGTGTCATCCCTGAGGAATTTCACTTTTTATCCGATAAAATCACCCTTCAAGACGATTAATGCATGAATTTTTTACTGAATCATGGTAAAATAATTTTATGAATAGAAAACAATTTGCAGTGATAGCAGTCTTTACTGCTATGGAGACATATTTTTTCAATGAAGCGACCATGGCGGGTCAAATGCTCTTTGCATGTTTTTGGGCCCTCTTGATCTTGCGCAATCTCCAGATGGCCTATATGGTGGAGAAGATTGCTAGTGCGATTGAAAAAGAAATTAAGAAGAAAAGAAAATAAAACCTTTGAAAAGAAATCCTTTTTCAAAGGTTTTTTCTATGGCTATAGATAAAGTAACTCTAAACGACTGTTCAGTTTTCCTAGATTTTTCTAGGAAATTTTTTCTATTTCATAAACATTTCACATTTCTTTTCTATAATAACTATAACAAATGATGAAAGCGCCCATATTGCATTGCTGTGGGCTTTGAAATGGAGGGTGAGTTCATGCTCTTACAACAGGCAATCGCCTATATTTCTCGGAAAAGAACGAGGAATCTGGTTCTCTTTCTGATTCTCCTCTTGATCCTCTCTTGCTTGTATTTCTGTTTTTCACTGATGCAAGTGGGAGGAAGACTGGGGGACCATATCAAGCAGTCGGCTGGGACCAGTTTTGCCCTGACCAGCAAGCAAGGGGCTACTCCCTTTGCTCTGAAGGAAGCTGAAAAGGTGCAGCAACTAGCTGGGGTGGGATCCATGGTTCCCCAATATGAAAGTCCCGTTCGCATTCTTGGTAAAGAAGCGGTGACTGGGCAGCAGTCGGTAGAGCGGGATGATTTGGGTCAGGAAGCCAAGCAAGCGCTAGGCGCTGTCTTTACCCAGAAGACAGGCCAGCACCTGGATTTCCGCAGTGGCAGTTTCCAACTGGTGCAAGGCAAGCACTTATCCGACAAGTCTCGCGGGCAGATCTTGATCCACCAAGAGTTGGCTAAGAAGAACAAGCTAAAGGTCGGAGATTCCTTGACCTTATCCAGCTTTCAGATGGGAGAGACTCCTGCCAAAGAGCAAACCTTTAAAATCGTTGGGATCTTTTCGGGTAAGAAACAGGAAAAATTCACAGGAATGACCTCTGATTTGAGTGAAAATCAAGTCTACCTCCCTTATGAGGATGCGACCAAGCTTCTTGGTCTCAGTCAGCAAGAAGTGACCCAGGTCACCTTTGGCGTCAAAGATCCTGAGAAAATCGATGCCCTCTTGAAGCAAGTTAAAAGCTTGGATCTAGATTGGCAGTCTCTGCGCGTGGTCGAAGATCGCAAGGCCTTTGACCAGATGAAGGAATCTTCTCAGACCCTAGAAGGCCTGGTACGGATCATGATGATCGTCCTCCTGGTGACGGGAGCCGGTGCTCTATCGCTCTTACTCAGTCTCTGGACACGGGAGCGGATCCATGAAATCGGCGTCCTCTTATCCATTGGGAAGAGCAAGGGCCGGATCTTTAGACAGTTCCTCTTGGAAGTGGTGCTGGTATCCTTACTAGCGGTGATCCCAGCCTTTCTCATCGGGCGGATGGTCAGCCATCGTTTCTTAGAGCAGTTTGTCGGACAGACCGGTCAACAGCAGACCCTAGACTTGCTCAACCAAATCCCTCAAGGCCTTTCCTTAGGAATTGCCTATGCTAGCCTCTTGTGCTTGATCCTTCTGTCGCTCGGTGTAACGACCAGCATGATCTGGCGCAAGACCCCAAAAGAAATATTAACAAAAATGAGTTAAGGAGAAATGACACATATGTTAGAACTCAAACATGTATCTTATAGCTACCAAAGTTACCAAGAAGAGATCTTCTCAGACGTGAACTATCAGTTCGCAAATGGGACATTTTACAGCATTATCGGTCAGTCTGGAGCAGGGAAATCGACCCTCCTCTCCCTCTTGGCTGGTCTGGACAATCCCAAGAAGGGGCAGGTTCTCTTTGATGGGGAGGACATCCAGACCAAAGGGTCTAGCTACCACCGCAAGCACCATGTCTCCCTGGTCTTTCAGAATTACAATCTAATCGATTATTTGACGCCACTGGAAAATGTCCGCCTGGTCAACAAACAAGCTGGGAAAGATATTCTCTTGGAGTTGGGATTGGACGAAACGCAAATCAAACGCAATGTCCTGCAATTATCTGGAGGGCAGCAACAGCGGGTGGCCATTGCGCGTGCGCTCGTTTCAGAAGCACCTGTCATCTTGGCAGATGAGCCGACAGGAAACTTAGATGAACAGACAGCCGGTGACATTATTGCCATTTTGAAGAAGTTGGCCAAGGAACGCCAAAAATGTGTCATTGTCGTCACCCACAGTAAGGAAGTGGCAGAGGCCTCCGATGTGGTCTTGGAATTGAGTCGCCGTAGCCTCGTTGAGAAGAGCAAGTAAGGAGGGAATGCTATGTTGCGAAATGCTTTTGCTTATATCACACGTAAATGGCCCAAGTCTCTCTTGCTCTTTGCCATTATTCTCCTCATGGGGACCTTGAGCTTGATTGGACTCTCAATGAAGGGAGCGACCCAACAAGCTTCATCGGAAAGCCTGGGATCCATCACCAATAGCTTCTCCATGCAGATCAACCGCCGGACCAATCCGGGAACCCCTCGGGGAGCTGGGAATCTCAGAGGAGAAGATATCGAAAAAATCAGCCAGGTAGAGGGGATCACCTCCTCCATCAAGCGGATCAATGCCATCGCAGATATCCTAGACCACGAGATCATTGAGACCGAAGAAACTCTGCAAAATCAATCTCCAGAGCGGGCCAAGCACTTCAAGAATACCTTGATGGTGACAGGGGTCAATGACTCTTCTAAAGAAGATAAGTTTGTCTCTGGAGCCTACAAGCTGGTCCAAGGAGAGCATCTGACGGATAAGGACAAAAACCAAATCCTCATGCACGAAGATTTGGCGAAAAAGAATGGCCTCAAGGTGGGCGATAAGGTGCGTCTCAAGTCCAATCTCTACGATGCTGACAATGAAAAAGGGGCCAATGAAACCGTCGAAGTGACCATTAAGGGTCTGTTCTCAGGGAAGAACCAAGCTCCTCTAACTTACGCCCAAGAGTTGTATGAAGATACGCTCATTTCTGACCTAGATACAGCTGCCAAACTCTATGGCAATACTGTCCAAACAGCTACCTATGAGGATGCGACTTTCTTTGCCAAAGGGGATCAGGACCTCGATAAATTGATCGAAAAAATCAAAGCCTTGGATATCCCATGGAATTACTTTGACTTGGTTAAGAGCTCTTCCAACTACCCAGCCTTGCAAAAATCTATCAGTAGCATGTTCCAAGTGGCGGACTACTTGTTTATCGGTAGCCTCGTCTTTGCAAGCTTGCTTCTCACCCTTCTCCTCGTCTTGTGGCTCAATGCCCGACGCAGAGAAGTTGGGATCTTGCTGGCTCTGGGGATCTCCAAGGTACAGATTGCGGGACAATTCGTGGCAGAATTAGTCATGATTTCCATCCCAGCCTTCCTCCTCTCCTATGGAGTCGCAGGTCTTCTAGCCAAAGCAGTGGGAGATACGGTGCTTAAAAATGTAACCAGTGGCATTGCCAAACAAATGGCTCAAGAATCTTCTGCAGCCAACCTTGGTGGAGGAGCTGAGGCAGAAAGCTTCAGTAAGACCCTGACTGATATCCATATGGATATCCAACCGAGCCAATTGTTGGTGATTGTCTTGGTTGGTGGCCTCCTCTTGATTCTCGTATCCATCCTTTCTTCTCAATGGCTCTTGCATAAGAAACCAAAAGATCTCTTGGTGGATGTCGAATAAGAGATTGTTTCCTAAAATAGAAATAGGGTATAATAGGAGGTAGAAGAAGTTTCTTAGATAAAAGGAAAGTGTATGAAGATACTAATCGTAGAAGATGAAGTC
>ERZ827496.2868-NODE-2868-length-16162-cov-2.995344_pt1 | contig 16162 bp, 13 predicted proteins | sample MGYA00519769_ERZ827496 | MGnify/ENA primary metagenome ERZ827496 (study PRJEB31778, sample SAMEA3449327) | human gut metagenome | biome: human gut; feature: human-associated habitat; material: faeces | place: United Kingdom | collected 2010/2012 ...
TTTGTAAAAAGCTAATGCAGGAGGATATGCTTCATTATGTTGCAAGCGATGCCCACAATTTGAGGGGACGTGCCTCTCATATGGGGGAGTGCTGTGAATATTTGAAGAAGCATATGGGGCGACTTTACACAAGTCGTATTATGAGAGATAATCCAAGTAAAATTGTTGAAACTTTGAGATAGCCATTTTATTTGTAGGAAGCAACGAAAACAGGTTGAAATTTTATAAATGATAGAGTAGAATACAAAATGAAAATGGAAACTATAGTTACATTAATAGATTGGAGAGAGCATGACAATAAAAGAGTGCTATGAGGCAATGGGTGGAGATTATGAAGACGTTCTCAAGCGCCTCATGAACGAAGCAAGAATACAAAAATTTGCATTAATGTTTAAGAAGGATCCAAGCATGAGTCAGTTAACACAGGCGATGGATGCAGGTGACGTTGAGACTGCATTTCGTGCGGCACATACACTTAAAGGAATTTGTGCAAACCTGGGTTTTAAGTCGTTGTTTGAAGTAAGCTATGAGATCACAGAGGCTTTAAGAGCAGGTGATATGGAGCAGGCAAAGGTTATGTGGCCAGATGTGCAGGCATGCTATGCACGCGTGGAGAATGCATTAAATCAGCTGGAACAGTGAAAAGCTGATGAATTTGCAGAAATTACAAAATAAGGATAATCAGAAAGGAATCAGAGGATGATATGTCCAAAATGTGGTGCGAAGCTTGAGGAAGGAACCAGAGTATGCCCGATTTGTGGCAAGAGTCTGGTGGCTACTAGCGTAGGCACTGTTTTTAAGCGCAGAGATTTACAGGAGTATGATGAGCTGTCATCAGATGAGTACGATGATAGTGATTATCAGGATGATGGTTCTTACGAGGAGGAACAGTATGATGATACTTATCAGGATGATGAGTACGATGATGGTTCTTACGAGGAAGAACAGTATGATGATGGATATGAGGCGGAAAGTGGTCCATATGATAATGAAAATAATGAAGCCTATTTTTCAGACCAATCAGATGAGAAGCCGGTAAAGAAAAAGTCGATTGCAAATAAAATCCTTGGAGGAATGATTTTAATTTGTCTTGTTGGTATTGTGGTTGTGGGCATTGCGACAGCAAAGATGCTTACTGCAACAAAGCAGGATAAAAAGAAGCTTCCACAGACAATTGTTCAGACAACTGAGGAGCAGACAAGCACTGCGCAGGAGACAACAGAGCAAGAGACTTCTACAGAGGAAGAGACAAGTACAGAAAAGGAAACTTCTTCTGAGGCAGAAACAAGTACTGAGGCAGAAACAACAGAAGAAAAAACGACTGAAGAAAAAACAAAGGCAACTACTGCAGAGGAGACAACGACAACTACAACAGCAGTACAAACACAGCCATCTACGTCACCGGCACCGACGCAGCCAAAGCCACAGCCAACACAGCCAAAGCCGCAGCCGACACAGCCAAAGCCGCAGCCGACGCAGCCAAAGCCGGCACCGACGCAGCCAACGCAGCCAAAGCCGGCACCGACGCAGCCGACACAGCCAAAGCCGGCACCAACGCAGCCAACAGAGCCAGATACACCAGCGCAGCCAGATACAGTGCCGACAGAGCCAGATACACCGGCTCAGCCAGATACACCGGCTCAGCCAGATACACCGGCTCAGCCAGATACACCAGCTCAGCCAGATACGCCGGCTCAGCCAGATACACCAGCAGCTGATGTGCAGGAAGCACCGGCAGCAGAGATTGCAGAGACAATCGAATAAATTTTTCGGATTGTAACAGAGAGGAATATAAAATGATTTTTGATACTCATGCACATTATGATGATGATGCATTTGATGAGGATCGCGATACATTGCTGGGGGAGATTTTCTCCTCCGGCATTTGTTGTATCACGGACGTTGGTGCGTCTGTAAAATCCTCAAAAAGTGCGGTTGCTCTTTCAAAAAAGTGGCCGCAGATATATGCTGCCGTTGGTGTTCATCCAGACAGCACAGCTGATATGACAGAGGAAGATATTGAGACGCTGCGAAGCCTTGCACAGGAAAAAAAGGTAGTGGCAATTGGTGAGATCGGACTTGATTATTATTGGGACAACTCACCGAGAGAAGTTCAGAAGAAATGGTTTGAACGCCAGCTTGAACTTGCAAGAGAGGTTGATCTGCCGGTTATTATACACAGCAGAGAAGCAGCAAAGGACACTATGGATATAATGAGAGAGGCTGCTAAGGCAGGAAATACTGGCGTAATTCATTGCTATTCTTATGCAGCGCCTATGGCAAAGGAGTATATTTCAATGGGATTTTTCATTGGAATAGGAGGCGTGCTTACCTTTAAAAATGCCAGGGTAATTAAAGAGGTGGCATCAGAAATTCCGCTTTCTTCGATTGTGCTTGAGACAGATAGTCCATATCTGGCACCTGTGCCATATCGCGGAAAACGTAATAATTCAATGTATTTAAAAGAAGTAGTAAAGCAACTGGCACAGATCAAGCAGGTGTCTGAGGAAACTGTTATTACGACAACGCTTGCAAATGCCAAAAGACTGTACCGATTGGAGGAAAACTGTGGCTGAATTAGGAAATCCAAAGAATACAATAGAGGTATTACAGAAATACCAGTTTCATTTTGCAAAGAAATTTGGTCAGAACTTTCTGATTGATACGCATGTGCTTGATAAGATTGTGCGTGCAGCAGAGATCACCCCAGAGGATTATGTACTTGAGATTGGACCGGGAATTGGAACACTGACCCAATATCTGTGCGAATCTGCAAAACATGTATTTGCAGTTGAAATCGATGACAATCTGATTCCGATTTTACAGGAAACGCTGTCTCCATATGATAATGTTACGGTTATTCATAATGATGTTCTTAAGCTTGATATTAACAAGCTCGTGGAAGAAAAGTGTGAGGGAAAACGCATCAAGGTAGTTGCAAATCTTCCGTATTATATTACTACACCAATTTTAATGGGATTATTTGAGAGTCATGTACCTATGGAGAGTGTGACTGTTATGGTACAAAAGGAGGTCGCACAGCGTATGCAGGCACTTCCTGGCGGAAAGGATTATGGTGCATTGTCTCTTGCTGTACAGTTTTATGCAGAACCATATATCGTGGCAAATGTTCCGCCAAACTGTTTTATGCCAAGACCAAATGTCGGAAGCGCTGTTATCCGTCTGACAAGTCATAAAAAACCAGTGGCAGTAAAAAATGAAAAGCTGATGTTTGACATTATACGAGCATCCTTTAATCAGAGAAGAAAAACACTAGTAAATGGCCTATATAACGTAGGCGGTTTAAACAAATCAAAGGAAGAGCTTGCAGCTGTGCTTGAAAGCATTGGTTTAGCAGCAAACGTGCGTGGAGAAACGCTGACACTTGAGCAGTTTGCAGCACTTTCTGATGCATTGTCAAAAAGCGCGAATTAAATTGTTCTAAACGATGCCTTTCTTTCATATGTACTTATTTAGAATACATATAAGGAAAGGAAGGTATCAATATGGCACAGTATCAGCGCTTCCTCTCATATCTTTTTGAGTATGAGGGTGATCAAAAAAAGGAAAACTGCGGGTTTGCAAAGATAGAAATCAGAGGAGATGTACAGCGTATTTTCCTGTCTGTAAAAAATAATGAGCAGGCTGAAATTTTACATGTATTTGGCTTTTATCATACAAAGGATGGCTGCGATTGTGTGCCGCTTGGCCGTATGGTTGTAAAAAATGGAAAAGGACAGCTCCAGTACATCAATAACGGCGTTTATCTTGCAGGAAGTGAGATTAAATTTGAGCAGCTTAGCGGAATTGTAGCAGGCAGACAGAAGCCGTTTTCAAACGCTTATGCAACTGTCTGGGATGACCAGTATTTTGGACTCTCACTGTTTGAGAAGGATCGAGCAAAACAAACAGCACAGTCTGAAGATGAACAGGTTTTGGAAAATCAGCCTCAGGAAGAACTTCAAACGATGGAAGTTTGCTGTGAGACTGATAGCAAAGAAACAAACAAAATAGAACAGGGACAAGACAAGGCAGATGCTGTTTGGGCACAGTTAAGTACAGCGTATCAGCATATTGAGACGCTTCCAGGTGATACAGTAGTTTGTTTAAAGGTAATGCCAGCAGATATTGGCCGTCTTCCTCGTCCAAATTGGATGTTAAGCAATAATGGATTTTTGATGTACAGTTTTGTGAAGTACCGCTATATTGTATTTGCAAAAGTGACACAAGGACGTTATGAGCTTTGGGTGCCTGGCAATTATGAAAAGAGTGAGGAATTGATGGCGCAGATGTTTGGCTTTTATTGTTTTCGCTCCGTTAAATCAAAAAAAGCGTCAGCAGGAGACTTTGGCTACTGGTGTGTGCCGATTGTATTTCCGGCAGATGATCAGGGTGAAAAAAAGGAAGCAAAGATGACAGTTGCAGATCAACAAAAAACGGTGAATCCTGCATTTGGTTAAAAACACATCAAAAACAGAAGAAAGGGAAAACAATGGCAACAGAGAACGAGCAGCTTTTGGAAGAACAGGCAAGGCTTAGAGAAAAGGAAGACCGAAAATTTATGCGTCAGGCACTTACACAGGCCAAAAAGGCAGCAGCTATTGATGAAGTTCCAATTGGCTGTGTTATCGTTTGTGATGGAAAAGTCATTGCCAGAGGCTATAACAGAAGAAACATAGAAAGCTCAGTGCTTGGTCATGCAGAGCTTGCAGCTATGAAAAAAGCATCGAAAAAGCTAGGAGATTGGCGTCTGGAGGGATGTACGATGTACGTGACGCTTGAGCCATGCCAGATGTGTGCCGGAGCAGCCGTGCAGGCACGTCTTGATCGTGTGGTTATAGGTGCAATGAATGCAAAGGCAGGGTGTGCGGGTTCCATTATAAATTTGCTTGATATGCAGCAGTTTAATCATCAGATTCCGATCACAAAGGGTGTTTTGGAACAGGAATGCTCGCAGATATTGTCAGAGTTTTTTAAACGTATCAGGGTAAAAAAGAAGAAACGCCCCTTGACAAACGAAGAAATATCCGATACAATTATGGATGCGCAGCCGGGGCGGTAGCGGTGCCTTGTACCTTCAATCCGCTATAGTGGGGGTCATATCCCGGCTGAGGGTGTTTCACTTGTAGAGCTGCCCTCTGTAAGTGGCGTTGAAGTTTGGGTCTTACGCAACAAGACTCTGTGAACCATGTCAGGTCGGGAACGAAGCAGCATTAAGCAGAATCTCTTGTGTGCCGTGAGGGTGCCTGAGCCGAGCAGGCTGCAGAGGTAACGTCTGGGGGTGGCATTCGAAGCTGGGATGCGCAAAAAAATGATATATCAAAAGAAAAAGAGTTTTTTAGGAGTTGTCTGTTGCATCGACAGCTCTTTTTTTGTATAATAAAAACTACGATGGGTTAGTTTTGCCATTGATATAGCTGAAATCCTAAATTATAAGGAGGAAGATACGATGAGAGTTGGAATGTTAACCAGCGGCGGAGATTGTCAGAGCTTGAATGCAACCATGAGAGGTGTTGCAAAGACGCTATATAATCAGAGAAAGGATGTTGAAATCATTGGTTTCATCGAAGGTTATCGCGGACTGATCTATGAGGATTACCGTATTATGAAATCAAAGGATTTTTCTGGAATTCTGACAAATGGCGGTACGATTTTGGGTACGAGCAGACAGCCATTTAAGCTGATGCGTGTCCCGGATGAGAATGGTCTTGATAAGGTAGAGGCAATGAAGAATACCTACAAGAAGCTAAAGCTTGACTGTCTCGTAGTATTAGGCGGAAATGGCAGCCAGAAGACGACAAATCTTCTTCGTCAGGAAGGACTTAACGTCATCGGACTTCCAAAAACAATTGACAACGATCTGTGGGGAACTGATGTTACCTTTGGTTTTCAGAGTGCTATCAATCTGGCTACACAGACTATTGACTGTATCCATACAACTGCAGCTTCACACGGACGTGTTTTTATCGTGGAGATAATGGGTCATAAGGTAGGATGGCTTACGCTTCATGCAGGTATTGCAGGCGGAGCAGATATCATTCTTGTTCCAGAGATTCCGTATGATATCAATAAGGTGGCAGCAGCTGTAAATAAGCGTGCTAAGGAAGGAAAGCGTTTCTCAATCATTGCTGTTGCTGAGGGTGCAATCTCCAAGGAGCAGGCTGCACTTTCAAAGAAAGAATATAAGAAATATATTGCAACGCGTCAGTATCCATCTATCTCTTACGAGATTGGTGCAAAGATTTCTGAGCTGACTGGACAGGAGGTGCGTGTAGCAGTTCCAGGTCATATGCAAAGAGGTGGAAGTCCGTGCCCTTATGACCGTGTCCTTTCAACAAGACTTGGCGCAGCAGCAGGCAAGATGATCTTAGACGGAGAGTTTGGCTACCTGGTAGGTATGAAGAACAATCATATCGCAAAGATTCCGTTAGCAGATGTTGCAGGAAAGCTTAAAATGATCCAGCCGGATGATGAGATGGTTCAGGAAGCAAAGCTCATGGGAATTTCATTTGGAGATTAATTGTAAATGGCATATACAGCATTATACCGCAAATGGCGTCCTGCCCGATTTGAAGATGTAAGAGGGCAGGAGCACATTGTACGGACTTTAAAAAATCAGATTATTTCAGACCGTGTAGGTCATGCTTATCTGTTCTGCGGCACGAGAGGAACAGGAAAAACCACGATTGCAAAGATCATGGCGCGTGCCGTCAACTGTGAGCATCCTGTGGATGGAAGCCCGTGCAATGAATGTGCGGTGTGCCGGTCGATCCTTGAGGGACGTTCGGTAAATGTGGCTGAAATTGATGCGGCATCAAACAACGGTGTCGATAATATCAGAGAGATTCGTGATCAGGTTCAGTACTCGCCGACAGAAGGAAAATATCGCGTCTATATCATAGATGAGGTGCATATGCTGTCGGCGGGGGCTTTTAATGCGCTTTTAAAAACGCTTGAGGAGCCGCCGGCATATGTGATTTTTATTTTAGCAACGACAGAGGCAAATAAAATACCTATCACGGTTTTGTCGAGATGTCAGCGATATGATTTCAGGCGAATTGGAAATAATGTAATAGCAGATCAGGTTTCCAATCTGCTTAAGGTAGAAGGTGTCGAGGCAGATGAGGATGCAGTTCGCTACGTAGCAAAAGCAGCTGATGGATCGATGCGAGATGCATTAAGTCTTTTGGAACAATGTATTTCATTTTATTATGGTCAGAGGCTGACGTATGAGAAGGTGCTAGATGTACTCGGTGCAGTAGATACACAGGTATTTTCTAAGCTGCTTCGCCTGATTATACGATGTGATGTGCCGGGATGCGTGCAGCTGATGGATGAAATCAGTTCACAGGGGCGCGATCTTAGCCAATTTGTTACAGACTTTATCTGGTATCTGCGAAATCTTATGCTGGTGCAGACAGCAGACCAGAGTGCGCAGGCACTTGAGATGACAAAAGAAAATTATGAGGCGCTTCGAGAAGAATCAAAGATGGTGGCGCTTAGTGTGCTGATGAGAAATATCAGGATATGTTCAGAACTTTCAAATCAGCTCAAATTTGCTGTCTCAAAACGAGTACTTATTGAGATGGCAATTATTAAGATGATGCAGCCGCAGATGGAGGACGATATAGAGAGCCTTCGTGTGAGACTGGATCAAATTGAGGAGAAAATTGCTTCTGGCAGTTTTGTGAAAAATACAGAACCACAGCAGTCGGGAAGCATTTTTGATTCTTATTTTGAGGGCGATGCAAAGCAGCCTGCTATGCAAAAAGCAGCGCAGACTGTTGAATTAAGTGAGGCTGAATATGAGGACTATCAAAAGATAAGCAGTGAGTGGAAGAAGCTTTCTCACATGCAGTCGGGATTTATGAATTCGATTTTGATGGGAACAAATATAAGCTATGATAAGGCAAAAGGCTTGTGCATTGTATTCACAAACAAATTTAACTATGAACTGATGCTTCGACAGGAACGTATGGAAGAGCTTCGGCAGATGTTAAATAAGCAGTATCAGAAGGAATTTTCAATTACTGCGAAGCTTCTTGAGGCAGGTGAGGCGATGCCGCGCATCACAAGAGGCAGCCATATTGAGGGAATCAATATGGAAATTGGTGTTGAAGATGAATAATTAAATTTATTGAATAATAGTTGAAAGGAAAAGTAAAGACATGGCAAAAAGAGGTGGATTCCCAGGCGGTATGCCGGGCAATATGAACAATTTAATGAAGCAGGCACAGAGAATGCAGCGCCAGATGGAGGAGCAGCAGAAGGAGCTTGAGGAAAAGGAATTTACTGCAAGTGTAGGCGGCGGTGTTGTTAAGGTTACTGTTTCTGGTAAAAGAGAAGTAACAAATGTTGAGTTGGCAGAAGAGGCTGTTGATCCAGATGATATCGAGACATTGCAGGATCTGATCGTAGCAGCTGTAAATGAGGCTATGCGTCAGGTTGATGAGGCTTCTTCTCAGTCAATGGGCAAATTAGCAGGTGGTTTAGGCGGCAGCCTTGGTGGTCTTGGCGGAGGCTTTCCGTTCTGATGGATTTTTACAGCAAAACAGTAAATCAATTGATTGAAGAATTGTCCAGACTGCCTGGGATTGGAGCAAAATCAGCTCAGCGTCTGGCATTTCATATTATTAATATGCCAAAAGAGCAGGTGGAACAGCTGGCGCAGTCGATGGTGAATGCGCGCAGCAATATCCGCTATTGCAAGGAGTGCTTTACACTGACAGATCAGGAGCTATGTCCGATCTGTAGCAGTGCAAAGAGAGACAAGTCGGTGATTATGGTGGTGGAAACTTCCAGAGATCTGGCAGCTTATGAGAAAACAGGAAAATTTGATGGTGTGTATCATGTTCTTCACGGGGCAATTTCTCCTATGCTTGGAATAGGACCGGGAGACATTAAAATAAAGGAATTGCTGGTGCGCCTGCAGCGCGAAGATGTGCGAGAGGTGATTATTGCGACAAATTCCAGTCTGGAAGGAGAAGCAACAGCGATGTATATAAGTAAATTAATCAAGCCAGCTGGCATTAAGGTAACACGTATTGCGAGTGGTGTGCCTGTAGGCGGTGATTTGGAATATATAGATGAAGTGACATTAACACGTGCACTTGATGGACGTGTGGAATTATAGTTGCAGGAAATGGTGACAAAATGGATAAATACGAATATCAGTTAAAAACAGAGCATATCAGACAGGTTGCAGCCAGAAAAGAGTATGGCGAGGCTGCAAAGCTGTGCGATACGATCGACTGGACAAAGATCCGCGACGTAAAAATGCTGACACTGGCAGCCGATGTCTATACGGCAGTAGGAGAGTATGAAAAGGCAATCGATATTTTGCAGCAGGCATATGAGTATGCAGCGATGGGACGCCGTATCGTGTATCGCCTAACGGAGCTTGCATTGAAGGCAGACAGCTATGATGATGCAAAAAATTATTTCGAGGAGTTTTGCCGTATAGCACCAAACGATCAGGGAAGATATATTCTTTTATATAAGATGGCACGTTATCAGAAGGCGACTCTTGATGAAAAAATCAAAATTCTGGAAGCTTATAAGAGAGAGGATTTTGATGAGAAATGGGCTTATGAGCTGGCTGTTTTATATGCGATGAATAATGAGAAGGATAAGTGTATCCAACTGTGTGATGATATTATTCTTTGGTTTGGCCTTGGAAAATATGTAGAAAAGGCACTTTCTCTTAAGAGTCAGTTTGCACCGTTAACACCGGCGCAAAAGGAAAAGGTTCAGAAGTTTGCAGACAAAAAGGCACAGGAAGAAAACGAAAAGCTTCAGAAAAAGCAAGAAGAGCAGGAAAAGAAAGAATCACAGGCAGAGTTGGCTAAAAAAGCTGCCGCACAGGAAAAAATTTCAAAGTGGCAGGAAGAGCAGGAAAAGGCATATCAGGCAGAGCAGGAGGCAGCTAAAAAAGAGGCTAAAGCGCGCGAGGATGAGCAGAAGGCTTTGCTAGAGCGTGAAGAAAAGCTTCGTAAGCAGCGCAAAGAGGAGCAAGAGGCAGTAGAACGCTTAAAGAAGGAACAAAGATTAGAACATGCCAGACAAAGTGTTGTTACGAGTGACATGAACGAAATTATGGCAGTAATTCAGCGTGCAAAGCAGGAGGATGCCCAGAACGAGCTGCAGGATGAGTTGGCAAAGCAGGTACAGCAGGTGCAGCAGCTTGCCGGGGAGAAGGATTTGGAGCTGGTTTCTGAAATTCCTTCAGATGTTGAAGAGAAAGAAAAACTGCAGGTGTCTGAGGATATTTCCTATATGCAGGATGAGATTTCAGAGGACGAAACTACAGAAAGTGAAGTTTTAGATGACGAGACTTCAGAAAACGAAACCTCAGACGTTGAAACAGCAAACACCGAAACTTCAGAGAAAACCTCAGATAGTGAAAACACTGATGAGGCTGTTTGGTTTGAAGCATATAAGCCAGAAGAAGAACCTCAGATTTCTGAGTGGGCAGCACCAGTGGCAGAAACGGTGGAAGTAGAGCCAGAGGAAGAAGAGCCTCAGGAAGTAGTTCAGGAAGAACTTGAGAAAGAGCCAGAAGAAGCGGGGCCTCAGGAAGAGATTCAAGAAGAATCTAAAAAAGAGCCAGAAGAAGCGGGACCTCAGGAAGAGATTCAAGAAGAAATTCAGGAAGAACCAGAAGAGGAAGAACCTCAAGAAGAATTTGAGGAAGAACCAGAAGAGGAAGATGCTCAGGAAGAATCCGAGGAAGAACCAGAAGAGGAAGAGCCTCAGGAAGAATCTGCTGAGAGCCGTCAACCAGATATGACAGCAAACAGCGGGCTTCCAATTGTCAATCCGGAGGATATGTCACGTGTATGGCATTTTGCTATTCAGGCGATGCCAGATGAGGATGATATTGAACTGGCACTTGAATATTTAGAGGAACTGGCAGAACGCTCTTCACGTGCAGTTCCGAGATCTGTTGTGAAAATTACAGGTCAGAAGCTGAATCAGAAGGGACTTGTTAAGTCAATTGACAAGCTGCTTGGAAAGACAATTCTGATTGAAGATGCGGCAGACATGAATGAGCGTGTCATTAATGAATTTTGTAAGATCATTGATCCAACTGACAGAAGCTTGCTTGTTGTATTCATCGATACACCGGCCTCAATTCGACATCTGCTTATTGATTATCCACAGCTTGCACAGGTAGTTACGGCTCAATTTGTCCGTGAGACATATTCTGTTACTGAGCTTCTTGAGTATGCAAGAGGATATGCAGATAGAGAGGACAGTGTGTTTGATAAATCAGGTGAGCTGGCACTGATGGAGCGCTTAAAGGTAATTGCAGGTAATCAGGAGCGCAATAAAAAGCGTATTGTTGAGATGATTGTAAATAATGCAATTGAGAAGGCCGAGAAAAAATCTATGCGCAAACTCTTCCAGAGCAAATATGACAAGAGAGGCTGTCTGATTTTGCGTGATAAGGATTTTGAAGTTGGCTGAAAAAAGAAAGGTGTGATTCTATGAATTGGCTTGTGATAGCGGTAATCGTATTGATTGTACTTGCGACACTGGCTGGTGCGAAAAGAGGACTTGTAAAAACAGTTCTTTCATTTGCGTCCTTTTTTGTAAGCTTGGTAATCATGCTGTTTGTCCGCGAGCCTGTGTCTGATTTTGTGAAAGACCAGACAGGGATTTATGCAGCAATAGAGACTAGTGTTAGCTCATTTGTGGAAGAAAAGACACAAGAGATTCAGGCAGGACAGGCGCAGCTGACAGATAAGGTCATTGATAGTCTGAATCTGCCGGATGTTCTGACAAAATCTTTAGAGCAAAGCAACAGCAAGGCAGTTTATGAGCAGCGTGGCATTCAAAATATAGCAGCCTATATTACGGGATGGCTCACAGATTTGGCATTTGAGGCTGTTTGCTGTATTATCAGTTTTGTTGTTGTATGGATTTTGCTTCGTATTGTAACAATGGTTTTAGCAGGAATTGTGAGGCTGCCTGTTTTGCATCAGATTGACTGTATTGCAGGTGCCATTTGCGGGCTTTGTACTGCGTTGATTATAATATGGATCGGCGGAATTGTTGTGACGGCGTTTGCAGCACAAGATTGGGGACGCGAGGCACTTTCAATGATTACACAGAGTACACTGCTGACATTTCTTTATAATAATAATTTTTTGCTAAATGCACTGCTTAAGGCAGTACGTTAATAAAAAATACCCTTCGATCAGTCTGCACACATAAGCAGCCTGTCGAGGGGTATTTTTTGATTAGCTGCTTTAAATTTAAGAAGCTAATATTTTTTTCATTCGATTTATTGTATGACAGTATGCTGGAACGAGAAACAGATCTGCCATGATCCATGCAATTGGACTGGCAAGACATATGCCAACAAAGCCAATGAGTGGTACAAGAACAAGACTGGCAATAATTCGTCCAACCATCTCACAGACACCTGCTAAAATTGCCAATCGGGAATAGCCCATTCCCTGTATGCAAAATCTCACAGTATTGACGAGACAAAGCGGAATGTAGAAAGCCGTGTTGAAAACTAAAAACTGCTTAACATGATCAAGAATGGCAATTTCATCTGCCGATACAAACAGAAGTGCAATTTGTCTTCCAAATAATGATAATACAAAGAAAGCAATAATGGCATAGATGCCGCCTATGAAGCTTGCGGATTTCAAGCCTTTTCCAACACGATCAAGCTTTCCAGCGCCGACATTTTGACCGGCATATGTTGCCATTGTAGAGCCAAGTGCATCAAACGGGCAGCAGCTAAAGCCAGATATACGGCCAGCAGCTGTAACTGCGGCTACGGCCTGAGAACCAAGTGAGTTTACTGCAGTCTGTAAGATAACACTTCCGATTGCGGTAATGGAGTACTGCAGCCCCATTGGAATGCCCATGTTGCAAAGAATAATGGCCTGACGTCCTTCAAAATTGATCTCATCTTTTTCGAATCTGAGAATATCATATTGCTTTCTCATATATAAGAAGCATAGAATACCAGAAATCAGCTGGGAGAGAACTGTAGCCCATGCAGCACCTGCCACTCCCATATGCAGCACAAGAATTGCCAGCAGGTCAAAAATAATATTTAACATGGCTGAGATAACTAGAAATATAACTGGTGTTCGGCTGTCTCCTAGGGAACGAATAATACCTGACAGTAGATTATATAGATATGTGGCAGGTATTCCGAGGAAAATAATAAATATGTAGCTATAGGCATATTCAAAAATATTTTCTGGTGTGTCCATCCAGAAAAGAATTTGTCTGCATAGTACGCAGACGACAACTGTCATAACAGCTGCGAATGCGATGGACAGCCAGGCTGCGTTTGCAACAAACTTTCTCAGTCTTTTGTAGTCTTTTGCTCCAAAGCTTTGTGCTATCGGGATAGCAAATCCGCTGCAAACACCGTTGCAAAATCCTATAATCATAAAGTTGATTGCGCCTGTGGATCCGACACCGGCCAACTGATCAACGCCCAAACTTTTTCCTACGATAATAGTATCAACCATACTGTAGAATTGCTGAAACAGCATGCCAAGCAGCAGCGGAACTGCAAAGCTTAAAATTAATTTGAGCGGGCTTCCAGATGTCATCTCCCTTGTTGCATTTTTTGCCATACTTCTTATGCTCCTTTTTTAAAGTTGATTTTGACGTTTTTCTAGCACATTATAGCAGGTTATAAAACGTTTGCAAGTGTTTTTTTGCTTTTTTGAAACTATTTCTAGCTATGCAAAATAGCATTGCAATTTTGTGCGGCTAGGGGTATCATAGTAGCATAACGCTACCAATAGCAAATATAGAAAGGTGAAAGATTATGACAGTACAGGAAAAGATTCATGAGTATCTTAGCGTACATCGCGACGAGATGGTTGAAGACATTAAGACATTGATCAAAGTAGACAGTGCTCGTGCAGAGGCGCTGCCGGGAAAGCCATATGGCGAGGGTGCAGCAGAGGCACTTTTGGCAGGATTGTCTCTTTTTGAGAAGCACGGCTTTTTAGGAAAAAACTGGGATAATTATGCGATTGACACAGTAATCAATGGAAAGGAGCTTGGACTTGATATTCTGGCACATCTTGATGTTGTTCCAGGCGGAGACGGATGGACAAAGACAACACCGTTTGAGCCTATAGTTGAGGATGGAAAGATGTACGGACGCGGAACATCTGACGATAAGGGACCAGCTGTTGCGGCACTCTATGCAATGAAGGCAGTGCGTGACCTTGGATTTGAGTTAGATAAGGATGTTCGTTTGATTTTAGGATCTGATGAAGAGTGTGGAAGTTCTGATATTGCCTACTATTTTGGAAAGAATACTCATGCACCGATGACAATTTCACCGGATGCTGATTTTCCGCTTGTATTTTTAGAGAAGGGAAGCCTTCACACTACATTTACAGCAGAAGTTTCACTAGAGGAAGGTCTTCCTAGAGTAAGAAGTGCTGTCAGTGGAATTAAGGTAAATGTTGTTCCAGCAAAGGCAGATGCCGTTGTTGAAGGAATGACAGCAGATGATCTAAATAAATATGTAAAAGAAGCTGAAGATGAGACAGGTGTGAAGTTTACTGTTTCTTTGGCTGAAGATGGTGCTCTTATGATTCATGCAGATGGTGTATCTGCACATGCGGCAAGTCCAATGGATGGAAACAATGCATTGACTGCACTTCTTAAGCTGCTTTCATCCCTACCGCTTGCAGAAAGCAAGACAAAGACATTGCTTCACAATGTAACTACTCTGTTCCCACACGGTGATTACTGCGGAGGAGGACTTGGTGTGAACCTTGAGGATGAAATTTCAGGAAAGACAACCCTGACACTTGATTTGTTTGAATTAAATGATACAAAGATGAGTGGAACCTTTGATTGCCGTGCATGCAACAGTGCAACAGAGGAAAATACAAAGAATGTTGTTCAAAAGAAGCTTTCAGATGCCGGCTTTGAGCCAAATGATTCACCGCTGAATCCGCCTCATTATGTTCCAAAGGATTCTGAACTTGTAAAAACCTTACTTGAGACTTATACAGATGTGACTGGTGAAGTGAGAGAGCCACTTGCAATAGGTGGAGGAACCTATGTGCATCATATTGAAAATGGTGTGGCATGTGGATGTGCAGATCCATCTGTAGATAACCATATGCATGGACCAGATGAGTTCGTTATTATTGATCAGCTTGTGATGAGTGCGGAAATTTTTGCGCTTGCAATAGTAAAACTCTGCGGAAAATGAAAAAAAAGTGGAAAAAAGGCCGTCCATTCACAAATCGTTAAAAGTTTGGACAAAAATTGAACACATTTATCGGTTATTATGTAGGCACAGTTGAGAAATCAACTGGACATTCATATATCTTTTTCATAGCCGATGAAGTAATCGGCATCCCTCCCCTTTTTATTCCCTTTTGGCCCTGCAGAGAGCAGGGCCTTTTTCTGTATCATATACTAACATACAAAATAGGAGACGGTAGCAATGACATTACAGCAATTACGATATGCGATTGCCGTCGCGGACTGTGGATCAATGAATCAGGCAGCAGCAAAATTATTTATTTCTCAGCCGAGTCTTTCAGAGGCAGTAAAGGAACTTGAGAGAGAGATTGGAATCCGTATATTCGGACGAACAAACAGAGGCATCCTTGTGACAACGGAGGGAAATGAATTTTTAGGCTACGCCAGACAAGTTGTTGAGCAGTATCGTTTGATGGAGCAGCGATACGTAGAGAAGACACAAACAAAGAAGCGCTTTGCCGTTTCCATGCAGCATTATACTTTTGCCGTTAAAGCATTTGTTGAGATGGTAAAGGAATTTGGTATGGACGATTATGCGTTTGCAATTCATGAGACAAAGACGGGAACTGTTATTGAGCATGTAAAGGATTTTATCAGCGAGATTGGTATTCTTTATATGAGTGATTTTAATAGGAAGATTTTGATGAAGCTGATTCATGAGAGTGAGCTTGAGTTTATCCCACTGTTTGACTGCAATACTTATGTATATGTGTGGAAGAAAAATCCGATTGCATCAAAGTCTAGTGTTAGCTTACAGGAGCTTGAAAAGTATCCTTGTCTTACATTTGATCAGGGAAAGACAAATTCCTTCTATTTTGCAGAGGAGATTTTAAGTACGCGGGAATATACCAGGACGATCAAGGCATGCGACCGGGCGACGATG
>ERZ827496.2887-NODE-2887-length-16058-cov-3.924514_pt1 | contig 16058 bp, 10 predicted proteins | sample MGYA00519769_ERZ827496 | MGnify/ENA primary metagenome ERZ827496 (study PRJEB31778, sample SAMEA3449327) | human gut metagenome | biome: human gut; feature: human-associated habitat; material: faeces | place: United Kingdom | collected 2010/2012 ...
CACTGGTGCTGGCTGAGGTGCTTGCGCTTGTTGATGCACTCGTACTTGCTGAGGTGCTTGCACTTGTCGATGCACTGGTGCTGGCTGATGTACTTGCGCTGGTTGATGCACTCGTACTTACTGATGTACTTGCGCTTGTACTTGCGCTTGTACTTGCTGAGGTGCTTGCACTGGTCGATGCACTTGTACTTGCTGATGTGCTTGCACTTGTACTTGCGCTGGTTGATGCACTTGTACTTGCTGATGTGCTTGCACTGGTCGATGCACTTGTACTTGCCGAGGTGCTTGCACTGGTTGATGCACTCGTACTTGCTGAGATACTTGCACTTGTTGATGCACTTGTACTTGCTGAGGTACTTGCACTGGTGCTGGCTGAGGTGCTTGCGCTTGTTGATGCACTCGTACTTGCTGAGGTACTTGCACTTGTTGATGCACTTGTGCTTGCTGAGGTGCTTGCACTTGTCGATGCACTTGTGCTGGCTGAGGTGCTTGCACTTGTCGATGCACTCGTACTTGCTGAGATACTTGCGCTGGTTGATGCACTTGTACTTGCCGATGTACTTGCACTTGTTGACGCGCTAGTGCTTGCTTCAACACTCAAACTCTCTGATATTCTTACTGATTCACTCTTCTCATAGTTTGGATCTGCACTATCCAATAAATCAATGGAATCCCCATGCTTATATGCGTATTTATACGTATGTACTCCACCTGTACTACTACTTCTAAATTCTACCCATTCATTATCAGACACTTTTAATACAAACGCATTTCCGTCACATATATACAATTCACCTGTTTTATTATATCTAGTTTCATCCCACCAAGGTCCTTCTGTCCAATTAAATGTCACAGAATTAAAGTCATTAAAATATTCCCATTCATTCGTATTAGAATTTTGAATTCTATATTTACAACTCGACTTTTCCCATTTTCCAAATGAATGATTTTCCTTTGTTTGGATTAAATTGTACTTTGTTCCAAACAATGTATCCCCCTTATACTGCGAATAATTACTTTCCGTAATCTTAGTCACATGATGTACCTTATTTGATACACAACCATCTCTATATGTATCATTACTTGCAAGCTGCGGCATTCCACTCATTCGAGCATAAACAGCCGTATCCTGTTCTGCATCATCTGTGTATGTAGCCGCTACAACATTATCACCACTCTGTTGTTCTGCATCACTCTGCTTAGCACTTTCGCTGATGCTTGAGCTTTCACTGGTACTTTCACTTTCACTTTCACTTACACTCACGCTCTCACTCTCGCTAGTGCTCTCTGAAGCGCTTTCACTCATGCTCTGTGTTGTACTCTCGCTATACTCTGTACGTTCGCTCTCAGACAAAGAGCCTGCGTCAACTAATGAATTGGAATCTGCTGCCGATTCATTAATTGCAGCCATAACCATATCAGCCCCCTGGATAGAGCTGACTCCACCCATGGCAATTCCTGCTGCGGTTATACCTTTTAAAATACTGTCAACCTTCTTCTTATTCATATAGTCTCTCCTTATTCACATGAATCCGGATACTTGGATTATCTGTTTCCTAATCCTCTTTCATCCGGACATAACTATAGTTTTCCTCTTTTACACTATAAATATAAACTCCTAGGTGTATCTAAAATCGTATAAAAACATTTATATACCGCCAAATCATAGCCTTTCTCTACACAAAATCAAGGTATCCAGCAATAATTTTCTGGTATATATTCCATTTATGAACAAATTTTGCAGTTTTTTGACATTTGCGTAGTATTGACTCAATTTATCTTCCGATTCTGATACAGCTATCTGGTATACATCTTCAAAATCTGTCGCTGCTGCTCCTATTTCATTATCTGTCACATACTTTTCACAGCTCAACCCCTTTTTAACTATCACTGGGATTCCGGCAGCCATATAAAGTCCAAGCGCCTGTTCATCCGCATCCCAAATCAATCCAAAGCCTCCGTCTGACAACCTGAGTATAGATTCCATGGCACGGTACTCATCATATTGCACCACCTCTATATTCAAATTGTTCAATGGATATTCATTTTGACTCGTTTCCGCCATGATATATAGTTTTTTATTTTTATGCTCATTTGTGCAAATGTCTGTCATATAATCCGGTATATTCTGAATCAGATAAGGTTTTTCTTTTAATCCATTTGCGATATAGTAATCCCGCAGCGCAGCTGAGGCAAAAATAAACATATCAGCCCTGTTAAGCAGCGTGATTTCATCACTCAAAGAATACTCACTGTCATCTCTATCGGATGCTATTTCCTGTATAAACGCAACAATTTTTGTTCCATGATATCTTCTTAAATGCTCAAATAAAAATCCATCGTATCTGGGACTCTCACCGCTTGGATGCTGAAAAATCACTATATCCTCCGGACAAAGTGATGCGATTATGCCATCCATCCTAACATGAAGCTCATCATCACTATCATATGCATCAGGAAATTTAAATAAACTCATTTCTTTAAAGCCAAGTGTTTCACCAGCGTTTTTCACTGCATTTTGACGGAGACCAATCAATCCGCCTATGTTATAAGTTTTTGTAATATGTACGCTCATAATCTCTTCCCCATTATTCCACTGTAGCAACTATCTGTGATTCATACACCTGATCATGGTCAAATACTATATCCTGTCACTGTTGATTTGTCTGCTAAATCTATATATGATCTTGATATCTGTTTTCAACCGGTGTACAGGCATTTTCCAAAACCTCAATTATTGCATCCTGAAGTGTTTTTCTTGTATATGCGCCATCTAATATCAGCTTTTGAATATTCTTCACATTATGGTAAAGCTTTATATACTCTGCATCCGTAATACTCTGAACCAGTTTATCAGCTTCATCCAACGTATCGACTGCATATCCCAGACCGTTTCTTTCGACAAATTTCTCATGAACACAGCCTCTTTTTACTATAACTGGTATCCCTGCTGCCAGATTTGTACCGAGCTTGTACGGCTGATTCATCGAATAATATCTGTCAAAATATTCGTCATCACTCCAAACAAGCCCAAAGCCACCTTTGGAAAGCTCATGCATTAGCTTTTCCTGCTCAAAATACCCTCTCCAGCAAAAGCTGTCATCATTTTCTCTGTCCGGCTTATTTGCATCATATTGATAAATCGGTGTCTTGCCATGGTACTCTGCCAGAAACGGAAAACGATTATAGTTCCCGGCAAAGTGAAAGCATCTCGTTACAGCATGATCCACAAAACAAATGTCTGATGGCATATCCCAGATAGTCTGATAGATAACAGGCTTCTCATCAAGCCCATTTTCTTTCAGATAGCGATGCATCTTCTTTGATGGCAAAATAAGTAAATCCGCCTTATTGAGAGTTTTAATTTCCATATCAAGAATTGCCTGCTCAGAATCAAACATGAGCTTTTGTATATCCTGAACAAAAATTATCAGCTTTGTATCCCGGTACGACTTTATCTTGTTTACAAAGCTCTCATCATAATTCACCCCAATCCAGCTTGGATACTGAAAAATCACAATATCACCATAGTTAAGAGGCGCTATTATCCCATCAAGACGTTTGTCTATCTCCTTTGCATAGTCTGGCTTTAAAGGATAAAAAGACAAGCCCATTTCATGACAGCCAATACTCTGCGCCACCTTTAATACTCTTCTATGTGCCAGACTGGCAGTTCCTGCCATGTTGTTTAATGTAGTAATGTGTGTTTTCATTGATACTCCTGTCTACAAGCCTGTTGTTTCATTGATGTTTTCCAACATTTTTCTCTCATACTCAAGCCAATAATCCTTAGGATGTTTTACCTTCATGTTACTGCATTTCTCTATAAAATTAAGTTTGACGGATTGAGCTATGGTATATTTTTTATAAGCTGCATCCATTTTGATTCTATTACATGCTCCTTATATTCTTCAGCAATCATATAAGAATTTTCATGGAATTTCTTCAATCTGTCATCATCCTCAAATATTTTAACTATTGCTGCTGCAGTTCTTTCACAGAGCTTATCTTTATTTTGATAGTCTGTTTCAATATCAAAATCCACCAGATAGCCATTTTCATCCGGATGTATAAAAAGCCTGTTCCCATATCTTACATCCAGTCCAACCATGGCTAGTCCGTCTCCAACAGCCTCCATGAGTGAAAGTCCAAATGTTTCCCACAAAGAAAAGGATGCAAACAATTCATAGTGTGGATAAATCTTTTCAAGATTACAGCGCCCTTTAAAGTGAATATAATCATCAGCACCAGCATCTTTAACTATATTTTGTAAATATGAAGTATACTCATCATTGCCACTTCCGTATATATCCAGATTAATTGTCTGATTTATCTCATGAGCTTTTATCACACTTTTAATAAGAATATCAATACCTTTCCTTGGACTAAGTCTTGAAGCAGATATTATACTGCCTTGCCAACGATTATTTTTACTTTTAAGTTTGCCTTCTGGTATGGCGCCCGGTGGAATAGCTGCAATATGCGGAACAAAACAATCATACTCTTTTAAAAATGCTTCCAGACTTCTTTTATGTTCATCCGTACCAACAACAAAATAATCTATTGCCTCTGAATATTTGAACCAATAATAATACTCATAGTTCATGTATAATGAGCTTTCATCCTCATATATTTTGTAAAAATGATCTGAATGTAATACAGCTATCAGCTTTGATTTGCCTTTATTTTCAAAAAGAGGCTGTATATAATCAAGATATCCCGCTCTATCCATTATACATATATCATTCTCACAAAGATTAAGTGTCTTTACAAATCTTTCTAGAAACTCTACATTGTCTATAACTTCACCATTTTTAAACAGATATTCAACATTATCTTTATAGATACATTGTTCATAAACCATCTGTCCTTGTTTGTTCCAAAAAATTCTCCTTCCTAGATTTAAGCCATCGTTCGAATCATTATCCCAATTATACAGCTCTGTATATGACAAACTGTCTGTATAATAATTTTCTAAATACTTTTTTCCGTTTTTAAAGAGACTTTCATTTATAACAAATCCATCTTCATCGCATAATATTTCAACTGATTTTTCACCGGAATTATATAGACGAATCACCTTTCCATCCTCATCTATATTGTCATACTCATAGTTTTCTTTTTCATTTTCTAAAAGAGCTTCTTTTTTCACAGACAAACTCATATCTAATCTTCCGGTCATAAAAAGATGTGCAGACATAATCTGACTGCGTTTTATTTTTTGCGAACCATACAGCTCCATATCCCTAATTGTCGGCAGCTCTGTAAAAATAAAGTTAGCATCTACATTGTTTTTTGCAAACAATCTTGCTCTAAATCCCTGAGCAACATCGACTCCGGAAAATTCATATCCACTAAGTAATGTAAAATCAAATACTCTCATCTGTATCACCCATAACTACTTTTGCAGCTAATTGTTTTAATTGCTTCTTTTGCCTGTCTATATATTCATTGAATATCGTCTGACTAGTTATTATATTTTTTAGAGTTTCTTTCATCTTCACATAGTTGCTGCTTTCAAAAATATTTCCCATTGGATATAATTCTTTTGAATGCGCTGTATTGTCAAACGCTAGTATTATCATATTATTAACCATTGCCTCGTTTACTGCATTGTATAGCTCTCTGTAATGATTAATATCCAAATAAATATCGCATCTTTCAAACAGTTCTTTTCTCTTTTGTTCCGTAATACATGGATATAACTCAACATTATTATTTATATCCAGTCTCGTTAATTTATCTGACATAATGGTACTGGCAGCTATATGAAAAGTTATTTCCGGAAAGTCATTTATAAGCTGTTCAATATACTCAAGCTGATCCGATTCTGTAATAATAAATGCTTCTTTTCTCCCAAATTTTGATTTATTATTCTCAAGATATGAATATAATCTGTCGCATTTATAATTTGAATTTTCTTTATACCAATTGACCTGCTGCTCTTCACTGCACAGTATTCGAAACGCTGTGTTAGTCTGAGTTATTACTGTCAAATCTGAGTTTAATCTATTTTGTGGCAGGTATGATATTTTAAAATTTCCATAATCCCAGGCAAATTTATTTAATATCTCATCACTTGTCAGCCATATATTTTCATCATAAATTTTATTATATTTAAGATAAGCTTCCAAATAATCAGCAAAGCCTCTATAGCTCTTCGGACTAATGCGGGTGCCAAACGTGGTATATGTCTTTGGACCTGTCTGTTCTAATACTTTAATGTCACCATTTCTATCATAGAATTCCCTGACTGTAACATTGCCGCCACTCACATTCTCCGAACAATACATATATCCGTATTTGTTGTAATAATCTACTTTATATACTGTATTATTCCTGTCAATCCACTCGACTCTGCTGACCATTCTTTTCTCTATCGGATTCTTAAAATAGATGTTTGCCTTTTTGGTTTTATTATCATATATAGCACCATTTAGACCATCTGCACGAACACTCCAATATTGAGGGATATCTATGAATGCATAATACCTGTCTTTTTCCTTAAGCACATCGTTTCTTTCAGATATGCCACAAAACAAATCTATGGCTTCTATTGTTTTGCATTCTTTAAATCCCACATTTTCTGCCAGCTCTATTATATTTTTCTCAAACTTACCTAATTCATCAGTAATAAAAATCATAGGGCAAACCCACCCTCTGTATAATGTAAAAACCTCTGTGTTATAAAATAATTCTCACCATTTTCTAATCCGGCATTTGCCAGTATTTCCAGTCCATTGCCATCGTCCGCTTCTGCTGAGACTATATAGACAGTATTATCATCACAGATAATCTCATTCTCCTTTAAATGCTCATGCCATTCACAGCTATCGAAATTTCTGTTTAATAGCCTCATTGCATTCCTTATTGAGCTGTTCTCTCCGCCATAGAATACGAGTCGTATATTGTTTTGAGTAACTTTTTTTAGCAGCTTCTCCAGCATAGCTGTTCTATCCACAATTCTGCCCATAGAATTACACAATAAGCCATCCTCCATTTGCTCTCCCCATGGGGTTCTCAGTATTGTGAAATAGTAGGCTCTGTCAATTTCATTATTTGTATGCAGCATCAACAGGGTTGCAGCATAATGATATATTTTTTTCTCTGCTTTCTCATTATTTTTTCTTGCCTCATCAATAAAATAATTCCATTTTTCATCTATCAATAAGGTTTTTCCGCTGAATATGGCATTTAAAGCATCCTGGTCAGGAAGCCATGTCCGTGGATTATCGTTCAGATAATCTATAACCTGTTGAAACAGGCTTCCATTTTTCCTGATATTGTCAAGATTCATGCAAAGAACACCCGCATTAAAATATCTGTCACGACTTGTCTGCCCTGCTGCTACAGCGTATGGAGTTCCCCAATTTCTTATTGTCGAACAATCCTGAGCAGCCGCCAGACAGTAATTATCTATATTTAGGTTCCATAATTCTTCAATATCTGTATTTACAAATAAATCAGAGTCCAAATATATTATTTTTTTTAAATCCGGCATAATATCGGGCAACATAATTCTGAACATTGTTCCAATTGCAAATCTATTCATTGAATCAGCAAACGTGCCAAAAACGTCCGAATTAAAATGATGAAATTCTATATCATTTCCACTATTATCGGCAATAAGACTCAGCTTATTTTTATTTATTTCGTTCAATGTGTCATCATGTAATATATGAAAAACTATTGGCGCTTTTGTGTTTTCAACAATGGATTGCATCGTTGTTCCAGCCCAGACACTGTAATTTCCATCCTTATCATGTATACCAAAACAGATATGCATTGCATTATCCAAAAAGTATGCATTATCCATTTTTTTCGCAGTTACTCTCAGCTTTGACATTCTTTTCAATATCACATCATCTGAAAAAAACTTCACATATGGATTATTAAATATATCCGGTTCACTCTTTAAAAACTCTTCTTTGCAAATATCCAGTTCCCTATTCATAAAGGTTTCTATTCTACTATATGGCTCAATATATTGGTGCCATAACAAAAATGTCTGGATTTCACAATAACACTGCTCAATTACATTTCCCAGTTCTGCTTTTCTGCTTTGAATAGCCCGCCTTATATGATCCATAATAATCTTAGCATCCCGGATCTTTGCATTGCTAATTTCAGAACGTATAATGCCCTCTGTATTCTCAAAGTAATAGTATAATGTCGATTGCACCTTACAATATTTCTTTGCAAGTAACACACAAAGCATAGAAAAATGTGTATCCTCATAATATACATCTTCTATAAATCTTAGATTATGTTCTATTATAAATTTGGTTGAGTATAGCTTTGCCCATGCTGTTACATTAGTAAATCCGGTCAGACCTATAATGAGATTTTTCCTATTATCAACATTATCTAAATCAAGCCTTTGAATTTCAAAATCATTTACTTCTAATACATTTGGCTTATCTGCTTTAAAACACGATACACCACACTGTGCCACATCATAATCATCCTCTGTCATTCTATCATGCAGCACCCTGAGCATATCCGGATGCACATAATCGTCCGCATCCACAAATGTGATATATTTGCCGGTGCAGATATCCATTCCCAGATTACGTGCACCGCCACACTTTCCTTTTTTCTGTATTTTAAGAGATATAACATTCTCCGGGTATTGTCTTTGTAAGGATTCTAATATAGACCATGTATTGTCTGTTGATAAATCATCTATGAGTATCACTTCGAGATTTTCAAAACCATATGTCTGGCTGTAAATTGAATCAAAGCATCTCATAATATATTTTTGCACATTGTAGCATGGAATAATTACTGATATCTTGTCTTTACCATTCATAACATTTTCTCCATAATATATAAAATAATCAAATTAAATCTTCCTCTAATTATGTAACAGCACCTTGCAGCTTTTCCAACTAATTTGTACTATTCCCTTTACAACTCACAAACTATACTGTTCACATGATATTTCTCTGCTGCTCTCGGATTTTTCTTTGCGAACTGGCGGTTGATTCTCTTTTTCACTATCTCGCAGTCCTCACGCTTGATTCCGATGAGCATGATAAGAAACTGCACCTTTCCATACGAGGTATATATGTCACTGTAGCGGATTGATTCACCGACGCACTTCTTAAGCTGCCTTGAATACTTGTTCATCTTTGTCTCGCTCTGTACCTGTCTGCCTTCCTCGTCCTCCAGAGTACAGAGCATGAGATATACAGGTACCCTTGTGCGCTTCATAATACGGATGGACGCCTGGTATATTCCTCTGAATACCGGATAGCTGCAGAAATATCCGCCTCTTTCTGTTTCCTCCTGCTCGTTCATGCCCTCCTGGATGTTTTCCAGTATCTCATGTGCATGATTCATCTGATTACTGTATTTCTCAAGTATTTCCAAGAGTCTTGAAGATGGGTAAATACCGCACTCCCTGAGATAATAGTCCACGATATCCGTGTATAGCTCTTCCGCCTCCTCATAGCGCCTGGTCTCTACCATCGCCTCCATGATGAGCTCCTCCCACTCATTGAACGGGTCGACCTTTGCCGCATATACTCCGAGCTTCTCCAGTCCCTTGAATTGTTTTCTCTTTCTCAGTATGTACGCAGCTTCATTTATGATTTTCTCAAACATGGTGTGATAGCGTCTGGCCTCCTGTGCTATCCACGTCTCGCCTGTATATGCCGCCAAAAACTCTCCCTTATACAGATATAGTGCTTTTACGTACAGCTCAAGCATATTGTCTTCTATTTCCTTTATCCGCTCATCACACACTGTCTCTGCACTCTCCGGTTCCTGTGGCATCTGCTTTTCCAGTGCACAGGCCTCGTTATAGAGCTTCTCAAACTCTGCTGCATCCTCTTCTATCTCTATATCCGGAGTCCAGTAATATATGCCTCCCTCCAAATATATGAGGTTCTTTCCCGGCAGTCCGAGCTGTGCGAGCTTTTGCTTTGTCTTGTATACAATAACTCTTAGTGCCGTGTGAGGTGCATCTATGTCACGCTCACCGATTACTATTTCCTCGAGCTTATCCTTTGCTATTCCGCAGTCAGAATAGTGTATCAAAGCCTGCATCATGCGGTTGAACTGGCTTTCCTTATGCATTTTTTCCGCCACAAATGGTGCTCCGTTATAGTCCATTCTGAAATTGCCAAACATCTGTACCTTGATTTTATGCGTCATAGGTGCCTCTCTTCCCGAGTTTTATAAACCTGCTTATTATAGAATTCATATTATCATTGACTCATATATTCAGCTAGTTTTTAACTAAACAAATTAATCTAATTATCATTATACATCAATTCCGCGCATGGCAATAACAACGACAATTTACACAAAAAGTGTCAAAACTCGTACTTGACAAATCGTAAGATATATGATAGCTATTCGAAGCCAGAAATAAAAAAAGATCCTGCAAGAAAATCTCACAGGATCCGGTTATTTCTGATATATTAAATCAGATATGTTAAATCAAATATTAAATTAGAAAATAGCATTTACAATTGTTGAACCAATGGCTGTTGCAAGGAATGCCAGTCCACACACGAGTGGAAGCTTATTGTCATCCTCTTCTATTGCACTTACTCCAAAGAATATGCTTACATATCCTACTACTCCCGCAAATGTATGCAGCCAGCTGCTCACATTGCCAAAGAACTGGAATGGGATTATGTCGATGATTGCTGCCACAAGGATAATCGGAAGGTATACTGCATCATACAGACATGCTGCTGAAAGTGTCTGTGCAAATGTCACCTTTTTATCCTTCTGCACTGCGTTTAATACAACCAGAATGACTGCTGCCAGAATGAGTACTCTCACTGCCTCTCCTACGATTCCTGAGAAGATTCCCTCAAAGAAGCTCGCCGGGTAAAATGAGAATCCAAAGCCGCCTATGCTGCCAATTACGCTTGATAACAGATATACTACAGACAGCACTACCTCTACTATGGCAAATAAGCCAATAAATATAAAGCCTGATGCCATATTTGCATTCTTTACAAAGTCTGCTGCAGCCTGTGCCGGCTTCTTAACAAGACCCTTGTAGAATGTGATGATAGATGCCACATTCTTGTCATTCTGCAGCTGCTGTCCTGCTGCACTCACCTGCTGTGTGAAGTTATCAAACGCCTGCGACTGTGCGCTGCCCTGTGGCTGTCCGTTGAACTGTCCCTGTGCACTGCCCTGTGGCTGTCCGTTGAACTGTCCGTTGAACTGTCCCTGTGCGCTGCCCTGCGGCTGTCCGTTAAACTGTCCCTGCTGTGCTGCATTATCTGCCTGTGCATTGTTGTCCTGTGTCTGATTTGGTGCCTGTGGCTGTGCCTGCTGACGACATGTGCATACCTCATCATCAGCTAACTGCCTGCCACAATTTGTACAGTATTTCATAACTGAAACCTCCTTAAAATAATTAATAAACTGCTGATAATTATATTAGCATTTCGGATATATAATAGCAATATTTATTTGATATTTATTTCATATTATATTATGATTATTTATAATCATTCACATTCTACAGAGGAATAAACATGCCACAAACACTTAATATAGCTGTATGCGAGGACGAAGCTGCAGAGACCGTGCTGCTTTGTGATATTCTCAACCACAGCGATATCCAAAATACATACACTGTCTTTACGGATGCAGATTCTTTTCTTGCCTCATATGAGTACGGAAAGTATGACCTGCTGCTCATGGATATATACATGAAAGATTCCATAACCGGCATAGAGGCAGTCTCCATAATCCGCGAGACAGATGCCGATATCCCGGTTGCTTTCATCACGACAAGCACGGAGCATGCCTTGGAAAGCTACAGGCTGTCTGCCATCGGATATATCGAAAAGCCGGTTTCTGCAGCTGAGCTAAGTAACATTCTTCACCTTGCCATGCTGAAGAAATCAGATGCCCCGTCTCTTTATGTGAAGAGAAACAAGAGTATGGAGAGGCTTGCCCTTTCTGATATCATGTACATAGAGCAGAGAGCCAGGCAGATTTTCATACATTTAAAAGAAAATGAGGAAATCAGCTGCTATGAGAAGCTTTCAGATCTTTCAGATCAGCTGCCCGCTGAGCTGTTTTTTCTGCCGCACAAAAGCTACGCGGTAAACCTGTCGTATGTCACACGCATTGATACTTCACTCAAATGCTTCGTGATGGCCGATGACACAAATATCCCTATCAAGAGAGAGCTCTCCGGCAAAGCCAAAAAGGCTCTGGAGAGATACTACTTTGATCACACCAGAGGGCTTAAATAAGGCACTTTCCTATTGATTTGATATGAGCTAGACTGTCAAAAGTAATACACTGCAAGGAGCCCGGATTATGAAAAAAATTAGCGCTATACGAAATATTCCCTATCTGACAATTATACTGCTTACACTGATTTGCATACTGCTTCTTTCATCAAAAAACATGATTATGAGCCAGGCGAGCTATCCTGAAGCCACTATCGTAAGTTCTGCATATGCCGTAGTGGAGGGCTCGGATTCAGATAAAGAAGAAATCACATTTCCACATACCTTTAAGCACCTTTCGCCGCGCACACATGTCACCGTCACAACACATATCAACCTGAACAAGGATGATCCAATCTACATAAAAACTGTCTATTCCCCTGCGAAGGTCTATCTGGACGATGACCTCATATATGAGTTTGGCAGGGCCGAAAACTATCCATCCTATATGAAGGATCCCGCAACCGAGGGGTACCTGATAGGCACTGACGGTCATTCAGGTGATACAGAGCTTCGCATAGAGTATCTGTCTCCTGTTACCAGAAGCTCGCTTACGGTATATTCTCCTATCTACGGAGCATACAAATCCTTATTTTTCACTCTGTTAAAGCTGAATAAATGGTCATTCTTTATAGCACTGCTTGAGCTTGCCGCAGGTGTTTTGTTTATATTTATCTCACTAATGCTTTTATACTACGATAAAGAGGTTTGCAAGATGATATTTCATTTTGGATTCTTCTCACTCATGGCCGGCATGTGGTCTATCGGCGAGTGCAACTACACAGGTGTCATAGTCAAAAACCCTACACTGCTGTATCTGTGTGCTTTTATAGGGCTTTTCTCGCAGATGATTCCGCTGCTGTATTTCTGCAGGCTTGCAGTTGGTTTTAAGAATGACAAGCCAATTATAGCTATCGCGAAGCTCCTCACCGTGCTTGACCTTGTCGCTTGTGTCTTACAGCTTAGCGGTACGGTTGCACTATCCCAGAGCATGTACGTGTTCCATGTCATTCTGCCTCTCATACTTTGCTTCCTGACTGCATACATCATCCTTGAGGCTGTTCGTAGCCAAAACAGCAGGGCAAAACGGCTGATGGTTCCGGTATTCATACTGGCACTTGCTTCATGTGCTGAGATAATCAATTATCATTTAAAATTTGTGGCCTCATTGTCATTACTGTACCAGATTGGAACTCTGCTTTTCATTATAATCATGGGAATTATAATGGGGCTTAATATAAGCGATATGCTCATGATAAAACGTGAGAATGAAAGACTCATATTCGATATGAATCTCCTTGAGCATTCCCTGTTGGAGCAGAAGAAATATAATTCGCTCATCACAACAAACGAACAGCTTTTTAAGAAGCAGCGTCACGATCTGCGTCACCAGCTGGTTGCAATAAAAGGCCTCGCAAACACTGAAAATAAACAGCTGAATGAATACCTGGATGCCCTGATCCACAGCATACCATCTGCGCCTGCAAGCTATTGCGAAAACAGGGTAGTCAATTCCATTCTGTCATACTATAGTGCCATATGCAGAAATGAAAATATCGCTCTTGAGACAAAGCTTATTGTTCCGGAAACCGATGATGCGGCCTTGGACAATGACCTGTGCCTGGTATTTGGAAATCTGATAGAAAACGCTATAGAAGCCTGCAGACGCATGGATACTTCTGATTCTTTGAACGAGAAATCATCGCACTTTATCCGACTGCATGCCCACGTACACTATAAGACACTTATTATTACTATGGACAACAGCTTTGACGGACATGTTACCATCCAAAACGGAAAATACCGTTCTTCTAAGAGGGACGACTATGGTATAGGTCTGTCATCCATCCGCTCTGTTGCCGGCAAATATGATGGTGACGTTGCATTTGAAGCAGCTGATGGTATATTTCAGTCATCAGTATACCTTCAAATATATAAATGACACACTAAAATCATTAATTTATATTAATGCTTCATACCTAAATTTCATTTTCAGAGCCCAACTAACTTATTGTATATAATGTATACATATGCTATAATAATAAAAGAATTTTGTGCATTATACACATATGGAGTTTTAATTTATGATAGAACACACGATATACAAGGAATTTATTGATAAAATTTCAGAATTATCAGACGTGATATATCCTATCATCACCGACCTGGATAATGACTTATCATACGTACCGGATAAGACAGCTGATTTTTTCGGCTTTGAAGCCGGCGAGCATACCTGCTTCTTTGAACAGCTGAGCTCTTGTGTCAACGACGTTGACCTGCCGGAATATAAGCAGGAAATCCGCTATCGCTTAAATGGTGAAAAACCGGATGATATATTTTATGTCCGCATGGGAAAGCATACCAAAGAATATATGATGGGATTTTATTCTGATATTTTTACCGGTGATGACGGACACCGCTACCATGTCCTCGTGCTCAGAAACGAAAATACCCTTCCGGATATCGACCCATATACATATCTTTATGGTCAGTCAAAGTTTGAAAGAGACATCAACGGCTATATCATGGAAAACAGGTCTGTAACCATAATCGAGGTGGAGATAGGTCATATAGATGAGTTCAATATACTGTATGGTTCCAATTTCAACACTGCAATCCAGCGTGAGCTTGCGCTCAAGTTCATCTACATGATGGATGGCAGCACAGCTACCTACTATATGAATAATTGCAAGTTTGTATTTGTGGTAAAGGAAGCAGACCGCGCCTTGGCCGAGGCCTTCTATCAAAAAATTGCCGATACAATAAAGTCCATGTATTTCTTTAAATGCTTTAAATTTGAGTTTGATATATATGCTGCGTGTCTGATTCTCAAGGATTATGATGGTGATACCTCAACTGTCATTAGCAAGGTGGAATACACTCTAGACCGCGCGAAGGAGCTTCACAGCCCTGATTTGTTATTTTTCAATGATATGGTCAGGTTCAATGGCAGCTCGCATATAGATATCATGAAAATCATTCATCAGTCGGTTATCAATGGCTGTGATGGCTTTTTTGTAGAGTTTCAGCCCATTGTAAAGGCTTGCAATGGTGAAATAATGGGTGCTGAGGCTCTGGTGCGCTGGAAAAAGGAGCCTTTTGGCACGGTGCCACCTGGACTGTTTATCGACTGGCTTGAGGATACCCCTGCTATGTATGAGCTCGGAAATTATATCATGAGAACTGCAATAAGCGCAGCCAGTGAATTTGCAAAGATAAAACCCGGCTTCTTCATCAATGTTAATGCATCCTCAGAGCAGCTTGAAAAGGAATGTTTTGTGGAAGATACTCTGGCAATTCTTAAAGAGTATGATTTTCCACCTTCACAGCTATGGATAGAGATTACAGAGCGATGCAGAGATCTGCCTATATCTATGATAAAGAAAACCGTCACTGCATTCAGGGAAGCCGGAATCCACATCACTATGGATGACTATGGCACAGGAAGCTCTTCATCTCAGATGATGCTTGAGCTTCCTGTAGAGGGTATCAAGATAGATATGTTCTTTGTTAAAGACATTCTCGAGGAGAAAAAGAAGCAGGCACTTGTAATCGGAATGATTAATTTTGCCAATGCCGCAGACTTAAGGATATGTATTGAAGGCATAGAAAATGATAGCCTTGAGAGCTATCTCAGGCAGTTCGACGTCACCTGTTTTCAGGGCTATCACTACTCTAAGCCTATCTGTCAGGATGAGCTTATGAAGCTTCTTATAAAGCCATAGCCCTGGATATTACTCAAGATTTTCCTTAAATACTGTCAGTGCGCCATTTTTCTTTAAAATCAGCATGACAATTGCTGCCACTATGCTTCCGGCCACTGTAGAGATAAGGAAT
>ERZ827496.2889-NODE-2889-length-16041-cov-90.776617_pt1 | contig 16041 bp, 10 predicted proteins | sample MGYA00519769_ERZ827496 | MGnify/ENA primary metagenome ERZ827496 (study PRJEB31778, sample SAMEA3449327) | human gut metagenome | biome: human gut; feature: human-associated habitat; material: faeces | place: United Kingdom | collected 2010/2012 ...
AGCCTGCTTGCAGCGGACGGATTTTATGCGAACCTCTACAATAGCCAGTTTGCATGAATATAGCCAATGAGTAAGAGAAGGCGACCGGCGCACGGGGGTGAATTCCCCGTGCGCCGGTCGCCTTAACATATTATTAAAAGATACAATGCAATCCACACTTACTGCGCTGCATCAGGAGCTACATACGAGTATGCATTGGACATCTTTGCAGCATTGTTTGTCAGAGTGACAGCCTCTCTGTAGTAGGCAACAACAGGAGTGCCCTTATCCACAGCGTTGAACAGCTGCTCTGCAAAAGCAGGCGGCACATTGATACATCCGTGTGAGCCGGAGGTTTTGTAAATTGTTCCTCCGAAGGTATCACGCCAGCTGGCATCATGGATACCTATATTGTAGGCAAACGGCATGAAATAGCTGACAGGAGAAGAGTAACCCTCACCGACAAGAGTAGCATTTCTCTGCTTGTAAACAATCTTGTATACACCATCTACGGAACCATTCTGACGGGCGAGATTACCTGATACGAAATCAGACTCCATCTGGAGAGCACCATCCTTGTAATACCACATGTGCTGCTTTGTGTAGTCAATCTCTATGTATGTATTACCTATGTCGTCGGCGCCTCGGTAGAGAGCAGTTTGCTCGTAAACAGGCTCTCTTTCCACTGGCTTGCCTCCCTCTAAATCGGAAAGAAGTTTGGCCTTCTCATTTTTCTTGCTGACTACCCATCCGTAGTCTCCACCACCTATTTCAATAGTGTCACCGGACGATGTCTTGAATGAGCGTTTGCGGCCGAAGGTATTGTACTTGGAAGCAAGCTGCTGGACATATTTAGTGACCTTGGCATCATCTATGCTCACGCTGCCGTCATCTGAGATGCTTAGCATATCAAGGATTTTGGCTGAGTCAAGCTTCTCGTCGGCACCTTCAATTTTGTAAGTGACGGTTGAAGCAGTGTATTTGTCGAGGGCTTCTTTTTCATTTTTGATTGTATCGCTTTCCTTTGTGATTTTTGGAGCTTCATAACAGTCATCACTTAAGCTAAGCTTTGGAAGCTCATTGTCCAGGGCATCCTTTACTTCGGCAAGGATGCTGTCATATATCGGCTTGCAGCCATTTTTCTCTTCAATCACATCGTATTTGCCGTCTTTTATCTCGATGTGGGCATCCTCCGGATTTTCAATGTAGTCATCACTGAAAATGTCAAGAGCCTTGAGCTTTTCCGCCAAAGCGGCATCGTCATATTTGGACGAACCCTTTAGTGTATAGTTTTGAGCTTTGAAAAGACTGACAGGCCATGTAAAAGCATTCTGGCTTTTTAGGATTTGCTCCTCGTCACCATTTGAGACATATTCATAGGAAAAATCAGGTCCCTTAAGTGAGAAGCTGTTGCCCTTTCTATCAGTGATTGTGAGCAGGTAGTCGCGGCTTAGGGCTGTATTTTTTTCTATTGCCTCTTTTGCGGTTTTCCCTGCGTATTTTACAGAGTTAATCTTTGTGTTGAACAGATAGTGGCTGCTAAAATAAAAGGCAAAGCCAAGATAAACAGCCAAAATCACGCCAAGCACAACGGCGCAGGTTATAAGTACTTTTTTCTTCATGTAAATCGACCTCCTTGGAGATATGCTGTTGCTGCCCACACCGGGGTGTAGGCGGCAGCTAAAATCAGTTACATTTGTGAAGATGTGACACATCCATATAGTCAGGCAGACCATTCTTGTAGGCTACAGCGGTTTCTCCCTGAATAAGTGGCTTTAAGTATTCGATAAGCTCAGGCTTCACATCATTGCCAGCATCATTGATCCACTCTCTTGGCACAGACTTGGCCTCGTTTGCGATATCCTTGATAGCAGAATATGTGTATTCTACCTGATAAGGATCATTTGAGATGCGCTTTAAGCATACCATTGATGCGGTCACACCCTCTGCTGCAATAGTGACACCCCTTTTACCCTGAGCAAAAGATTCCTCGATATCGGTTAATGATGCAAGATGTGAGGCACAGCGCTGGAGCACGTTTACCTCTACTGAGCGAACCTTGACACCGATGTTTTCCTTTACGATGAACTCAAGAGCTTTTCCGGCACCGCTTAGCTGCTGGTGTCCGAACTGGTCGCATGAGGCATTTGATGATGTAATGTATGAGCCGTCTGAGTCATGTATTCCTTCGGATACGGCAACTATTACATTGTTAGTGTGCGTAAGGGCTTCTTTTATATCGGCAACAAATTTGTCCTTGTCGAAATCCACCTCAGGCAGATAGATGAACTGAGGCGCTGTATTGTACTCATTACGTGCGAGAGCGGAAGCGGCAGTGAGCCATCCTGCGTCACGTCCCATGATTTCAACGATTGTCACACTCTTAACAGCATAGATAAAGGTATCATGGGCTATCTCGAGCATGCTTGATGCGATATATTTGGCGGCAGAGCCAAATCCCGGAGTGTGGTCTGTCATGCACAGATCATTGTCGATGGTTTTTGGAATCCCTATAATTTTCACATCACTGTTGATTTTTTTTGCATAATCGGATAACTTTAATACGGTATCCATCGAATCATTTCCACCGATGTAAAAGAAAGCCTTTACGGAGAGCTTATCAAACTGGTGGAAGATGTATACATATGGTGAATCATCATCCTTGTAATCAGGGAGCTTGTGGCGGCATGAGCCAAGATACATGGCAGGTGTGGTCTTAAGCTTTTCAAGATTAGCATCATCTGCAAAAATATCTGACAGATTGAGATAATTCTCATTTAATATGCCGAGTATTCCGTTTACGGCGCCATAGCAGATATCGTATTTCTCAGAGCTTTTTACTCCTGCGATGACTCCTGCAAGGCTTGCGTTGATTGCAACAGTTGGGCCGCCTGACTGGGCGACGATACAGTTTGACTGATTCATTGTAATCTCCTTATTGTGTATTTTAACTATTCTCTTCTGTAAGAATAGTTATGATATAATTTAAAATGATGATTAATCAGATTACTACATGCTACGCATTCCCGTAATCTGACTACACCTCGAAATCCGCTAATTTCCTGCGTCCCCGCAGCAAATTGCTACTTTCTCGGTGTAGTGCGGGTCACTAAGGTATACATCGAATTGCATGCAAGCATGCATCGATGATACCTTTTGACCCTTTAATCATATAGATTGTAGTATCAAACATTATTTTTAGCAAGGGTTAAAATGAAAAATATGAATAAATACGAAAATTGCTTATTGTGTCCCAGAAAATGTGGCATAAACAGAAGAACCGGACAAACAGGTGTATGTGGAGTTTCATCTGAAATAAAGGTGGCGCGAGCAGCACTTCATTATTGGGAGGAGCCGTGCATATCAGGAAAAAGAGGAAGTGGGGCAGTTTTTTTCTCAGGCTGCAGCCTGCACTGCGTGTTCTGCCAGAACAGGGAGATTTCTGACGGAAAAGAGGGAAAGGTGATCAGTAAAGAGCGGCTTAGTGATATCTTTATAGAACTGGCGGGCAAAGGCGCAAATAATATCAATCTGGTCACACCGGGGCAGTATATCCCTGATATAGTGTGGGCGGTAAACGATGCAAAAAGCCGTGGCATGAAGCTTCCTATTATATACAATACGAGCGGATATGAAAATGTGACAGAGCTAAAGCTGCTTGAGGGCATAGTGGATGTGTATCTTCCGGATTTTAAATATATGGACAGTACGCTTTCGGCAAGGTATTCAAGGGCAAAAGATTATCCGTCTGTCGCAAAGCAGGCGCTTTCAGAGATGGTCAGGCAGCAGCCGGATGTCGTGATTGACGATGCGACAGGACTCATACAAAAGGGAGTTATTGTGCGACAGCTTCTACTGCCGGGACATGTGAATGATGCAAAGGCTGTACTTAAGTACCTGTATGATACATATCATGATCACGTATATATAAGCATGATGAGCCAGTTTACGCCGATTGCACTAAAGGATTATCCTGAGATAAACCGCACAGTGACAAAGAGAGAGTATGAAAGACTTGTTAACTATGCCCTAGAAATAGGAATCACGAATGCATTTATACAGGAGGGGGACGTGGCAAAGGACAGCTTCATTCCGGCATTTGACTGTGAGGGGGTATGATATTTACCGTTTTTCTTAATAAAATAGTAAGAATTGGCAGGCAAAAATGACTGGATTTTGTGACACCGGTGTAGTACTATGGTTATGTGATATTTTTTAACTGTGAAGGTACTGAACAGTTACGATATTTTGTTATTACTCACATCCCGGTGTGACAGACGATAATGTTTTTAATCACACAGGATACATTATTCAATAGAGGATACATTGATGAAAAATATAGGAGAACAGCAGATAATAATTGAATGTCCGAATACTATCTTTCATCTATACATTGACAGTGAGGATGAGCTTTCAAAGGTTAAGGTGTTTATGAACAATATAAAGCATGTTGATTCGATAAGTCTGCATGATATATACAACTGGTGCAACAGACAGCATTTGCAGTACACGACGACATTTAATTATGATAGTAAAATGACCTGGACAGAAATGATAAAATCCTACATATTTTACTTCAGACAGAAGCTTAGATATGTAAATAATAGTGATAGGATGATAGAAACATGAGATACCCTGAATTTCTAAAGGATAGAGGAACAATAGGCTTTGTGGCGCCCTCGATGGGCTGTACAACAGAGCCGTACAGGAGTGCCTTTGACAATGCCATTAAAAGGTTTCACAGCATGGGTTATAAGACGATAGAGGGACCTAACTGCAGGTGCGACAGTGGCATAGGTATCAGCAATACACCTAAGAAGTGCGCAGAAGAGCTGAACGAGAGCTATGCTTCTGTTGACAGTGATGTGCTTATATCATGTGGTGGTGGCGAGCTGATGTGCGAGGTAGTGCCTTATATTGATTTTGAGCGCGTGAAGCAGTCAAAGCCGAAATGGTACATGGGCTATTCCGACAACACGAATTTCACATTTTTGGAGGCTACTATTGCAGATACAGCAGGTATTTACGGGCCGTGTGCGGGCAGCTTTGGCATGGAGGTGTGGCATGAGTCACTTACCGATGCATTTAATCTGCTTTGTGGCAGGAAGCTTTCATTTACCAATTACCCTATGTGGGAGAAGGAATCGATAAAGGATGAGAATGCTCCGTTTGTGGGCTACAACCTGACTGAAAAGTCGTGTATCAGCTCTATTCCTGCGGTGGCAAAGGAAAGCATGCTTACCATGAGAGGCAGGCTGCTTGGTGGCTGCATGGATTGTCTTATCAATCTGCTTGGTACATCGTTTGACCATGTAAGGGAATTTAATGAGCGCTACAGTGATGATGGTATCATATGGTTCCTTGAGGCTTGTGACCTTAATGTGATGGGCATGAGAAGGGCTATGTGGCAGATGAAAAATGCAGGATGGTTTTCAAATGTAAAGGGCTTTCTTATCGGACGCCCGGCGCACTTCGGAGAGGAAATGTTTGGAATAGACCACAGACAGGCGCTTTCATCACTGCTTAGAGATTTTAATGTGCCAATCATCATGGATCTGGATATAGGTCATATGTCGCCAATGATGCCTGTGGTATGCGGAAGCATGGCAGATGTCAGCTTCGACGGAAGCAGCTTTACAATTTCGTATGATATAGAGCAGTAGATTGGAGGAAAAATGATTAGATCAATAAAGAAAAAAGCAAAGAGTATTGTATGTAGCGTGCTTGCTGCGGTGACACTGTTTACAATGAATCCGGCTGTATTTGCAACAGAGACAGCTACGCAGACTGATACAGTTTCAAGCGTTGATGTATCAGGCAGTGACGCAGCTGATAAGAGTAACACAGACAGCACAACGACAGCCGGCAGTGAGACAAACGACAAGGTGACCATCAGCAAAAATGATAAGCCATACTTAAGTCTTGGAGCAGACCTCACACCGGATCAGAGAGCGACAGTGCTTGGATTTATGGGAATCGAGCTCACTGATCTGGACAAATACGATGTGGTCTATGTAAATAATGATGAGGAGCACAAGTACCTCGATTCATACATCAGCAAGAGCGAGATTGGCACAAGGTCACTTTCCTCAGTACTCATTACAGAGGATAAAAAGGGTGCGGGTCTTAGTGTTTCCACACACAATATCAATTACTGTACGGTAGGAATGTACAAGAATGCGCTTGCCACAGCAGGCATAGCTGATGCTAAAATCATAGTCGCAGGACCTTTCCCTATTTCCGGAACGGCAGCACTTGTAGGCACACTAAAGGCATACGAGGAGATGACAGGCAAGAAGCTAGACGACAAGGTGACAGACGCAGCGATGGATGAGCTTGTCACAACAGGAGAGCTCAACAAGAGCATTGACGGCGATTCGCAGGATATCGAGGCAATGATTGCAGACCTAAAGAAGCAGCTTGCCGATGGAAGGCTCAAGGATGAGAGCCAGATAAAGGATGCGATAAAGGAGGCTGCAAAGGATTACGACCTGAAGCTTTCTGATGATGATATTGCAAAGCTGACATCGCTTCTTATGAAGCTTAAGGATGCCAATATCGACTGGGATTCAGTCATCAACCAGGCACATGACTGGGCATCAAAGCTTGGCGATAAGATAAATGACCCGGGCTTCTGGGAAAAGATTGGTAACTTTTTCATGGATTTATGGGATAAGATAAAATCCCTGTTCAGCTAGAAAAAGCTACAGGAGACAGTAAGAAAAAGCAGAATATGAATCAGACAACTCCCTGAAACGTAAGCATGAGCTACACGTTGAAGGGAGTTTTTTATATTATGATTAAAGGGTCAAAAGGTATCATCGATGCATGCTTGCATGCAATTCGATGTATACCTTAAAAAAAATAATAAATTTCTGCAGAATACATTGATACAAAGGTCATATTCTATTATAATTAAATGGATAATGGATTAATGTAAACAATGCACATAAGAAAGATGGGATTTGATGATAAAGATAAATAAATTTCTGGCAGCCTCTGTCGTAACATTGTCATTAGCTGCATGTGACCTGGCACCATACAGCAGCATAGCAGTCTATGCGGATCAGGCGGCTAAGGTTGTGTGTGATGAGAGATACTGGGTAGCGGCGAGAAGCGGACCTGGAACAGAGTATGAGCTGGAGCACAAGCTTTCAAACGGCAAGGATATTACTATTCTTGAGCAGACCACAGGTGCAGACGGCAAGGTGTGGTACAAGGCAAAGTACAATCTGGCAGCAAATAATGAGGAGTGTGTCAGCTATATAAGGTCTGATTTTGTATCAGCAGGTACAGCTGCATCAGACAATGCGCAGACAGGGGATGCTTCGGCAGACACCGGCAATGCGGATGCCATACAGCAGAATAATGAGGAGCAGCTTGCCATTGCAACCGCATCGGGAGCATATGCTACAGGTATGATTACAGGTGGCAATGTGTATGTCCGCAATGCAGCAGGCACATCCGGCACTACCAAGGTTGTCTCACTCAACTGGAACCATCAGGTTGACATAATTGGAGAGACCAGGGTAAACGGTGTGGTCTGGTATAATGTCAAGGGTACTTTAAACGGCAAGGCATTTACGGGCTGGACTATCAGTACATACATAAAGGTGACATACAATAATAGCGGAGACAATACTGATTTTGTCACGGCTATGAAGAATGCAGGCTTTCCTGACAGCTATATTCCAAACCTTACAGCACTTCACAATAAGTATCCAAGCTGGACATTTGAGGTTGTAAATACAGGTTTGAATTGGGATACGGTGATTGAAAATGAAAGTGTAAACGGACTTAATCTGGTATCCAAATCAGCAGACAATTCCAAGAAATCCACAGCTGCCGGAGCATATAACTGGTCAACAAATACGTGGGTTGAGTACGAACCGGGATGGGTGTCAGCAAGCAGTGCCTATATTGCTTATCTCATGGATCCAAGGAATTTTCTTGATGAGACCAATATTTTTCAGTTTCAGAGTCTGGCATACAGTCCGAATGAGGCACTTGAAGGTGTCAAGTCCATAGTAAAAGGCACATTTATGGAGGGAACAAAGACCTATTCCAACAATGGTGAGAAAATCAATTATGCAAGCACATTCATGGATGTGGCAAAGAGCAGTGGAGTAAGTGCATACCATATAGCATCGCGTTTAAAGCAGGAGCAGGGACAAAAGGGAACGAGTCCTCTTATTTCGGGTACATATTCCGGATACGAAGGATATTATAATTATTTTAATTTTAATGCAACCGGAAACACGAAGGATAAGATTTATAAAAATGGTCTGTCTTTTGCCAAGAAGCAGGGCTGGAATACAAGAGTAAAGTCCATAAGCGGCGGAGCTGTAAAGGTGGGCAGCAATTATATAAATAAGGGTCAAAATACACTGTATTTTGAGAAGTTTAATGTAGTAAATACAAGCTCGCTGTATTTCCATCAGTACATGGGCAATGCCACAGCGGCTCTTACTGAGGGACAGAGTCTGGCTAAAGGATATTCAGACAAGAATCAGGCTTTTGTATTTAAAATACCTGTATACAACAATATGCCATCGTCAGCAGTGGGCTTCGATAAAGCTGGCGATACCAATAACTATCTGCAGTCGCTTGCGATAAGCGGTGTAACACTCACACCGGCCTTCAATGGAGCGACAACAAGCTATTCAGCAGTTGTTTCAAATGCTATAAGCTCAGTGACTGTTTCGGCAGATGCAGTTTCAGAAAATAGTGGTGTTTCAGGCACAGGAAGCTATTCGCTTGCTGTCGGAAATAATACAATTAAGGTAAATTGCAAGTCGCAAAGCGGTGATACAAGAACATACACTATCAATATAAACAGGCAGGCGGCATCTGCAAATAATGCAGGTGGCAATAATAATCAGAACAATAATAACCAAAATAATACAGATGTAAACATAACATCAGGTAAATACAGTATAGGTACTTATATTACAGGCATTGAGCCTGGAACCGGTGCAGCTGATTTTGTGAAGAATATAGCAGTATCAGCATCAGGTACTGTAAAGCTTCTGACAAGCTCAGGCTCAGAAAACGGCGGAAAGGTTGCAACAGGCAATAAAGTGGCTGTTTATGATGCTTCGGGTAACCTGAAAAAGACATATGATATTGTTGTATATGGAGATATCAATGGTGACGGTGCTGTAAATGCCCTTGATATGATTAAGCTCAACAGACATATTTTAGGAAAGGGAACACTCACAGGTGCTTATCTGGAGGCAGCTGATGCTAACAGAAAGGGTGATGGTGGAAATGCCCTTGATATGATAATCATGAACAGACACATACTGGGCAAATCAAAGATATCGCAGAATTAGAAATGTGAGGAAAATATGAAGAAATTATTTGGATGTATATTATCACTTGTTGTGGCGGTGATGCTTGTTTTCACACCTGCCGAGCATGTATATGCGCAGGGACTTGGATTAAGTGTCAGCTCAAGCTCTATAGCTGTTGGAAAAACAGTTAAGGTGACTGTTTCCATGCCGTCAGGATATTTTGGTACTGTAGTTATCTCAAGCTCTGACGAGGGAGTGCTGAGTAATGGTGGAGATGGTGTGGCAAATATTGGTGATGCAGCAGGATATCCCACATCGCAGTCATTTTCATTTACGGCGAAGGCTGCAGGAAGCTGCACTATAAAGGCATATTGTACAGTTGTAGGAGATGCAGAGGGCAACGATGCCGGAGGTACAATTACCGGTGCCAGCACGAAGGTGACGGTAACAAGTGCTTCATCAAACAATGATTCAAACAGCAACAAGGACAATTCTGGCAGCAATACCGGCAATGACAGCAATGCAAATAAAGATAATGAAAACAAAGAGGAAAAGAAATCCTCAAATGCATCTCTTGGTTCACTTGTTATCTCAGCAGGTACGCTTTCCCCTGAGTTTTCTGCTGCGACAAAGGATTACACAGCTACAGTAGATTACAGCTGTTCAAGCCTTGCGGTTACAGCAAATCCGGCTGATTCCAAGGCGAGTGTGACATCCGTCACAGGCAATGATTCACTTGAGGTTGGAGAGAACACAGTCAGCGTTGTTGTGACAGCAGAGGACGGCAGCACAAGCACATACAATATAGTTGTTACCAGAAGAGCCGAGGATGATCCGGAGAATGCAGATAAGCAGGATAACTGGAAGAAGTTCGATATAAATGGCACAGAGTGGACTATGGTAAATGACATTCCGGAGGATGTTGTTCCTGAAGGCTTTGAGCACTCAAAGACAGTGATTGACGGACTTGAATACAATACCCTTCATGGCACCTTTGGTGATATCACGCTTGTGTATTTACAGTCGGAAAGCGGCAATGGGCTTTTTGTATATGATGTAGCACAGAATGCAGCATATGAGTTTGTCCGTATCAATTCAGAGTCGCATTTTATAGTGGTTTTACTGCCTAAGGTGGATGATGTGCCTGATGGATATAATGAGATATCGCTCTCCATAGAGGGCAAGGGTGTGGCAACAGCCTACCAGACTAAAGTCGAAAAAAGCGATGATCAGACAAAGGATTTTTACCTCGTATACGCTATGAATGACAATGGTGAGAGTGGCTGGTACACATATGATAGCGTAGATGGCACATATATGAGAAATGAGCTCAGTACACCTACAGTGGCACAGGAGGAAAACGATACAACAAAGAGTGAGCTTGTCCCGGGAATTGCCAATAAATATCTTGTTTTGGCTGCAATACTGGTTCTTATTATCATTATTCTGTTACTGTTGCTTATTGTATCAGCTGTGAAAAACAGAAAATATAAGGCAATGGACTATCATGATGACGATGATGATGTAGATGATGCAGCAGAAGATGTATCAAATGAAGCTTTGGAAGAAACAACTGATGAAACTGCGGACGAGATAGCAGATGAGTTGGAAGAAGAGGTTACAGAAGAGCCGTTAGATGAAGTGGCAGAAGAAGCTGCAGAAGAGTCGGTGGATGAAGTGGCAGAAGAAGCTGCAGAAGAGTCGGCAGGTGAAGCCGCAGAAGAAACAGCAGATGAAGCTGTAGAAGAGCCGGCAGATGAAGTCGCAGAAGAAACAGCGGAAGATGCTGCAGATGAGCAAAAGATGGCTACGGATGAAAATATATCAAATGCATCCTATGTCGGAAGAACCGTAGAAATTACACCTGATTCTAAGAAAGCTGTTGAGAATGAAAACTCTGAGTTTGATTTAAAAGACGATTCAAGGCAGGAAAACGTTTCTGACACAGAAAACGATGCGGATGAGGATGCTTTAAAGAATCAGCTTCAAATGGCACTTGATGGCTTTGTCAATGAGGGAAATAAGCCGTCTGAGACTATAGACAGCAGTGCAAAGGATGATAATGAAGATGACAGCGAAGATGATGATTTGCAGTTCATCGACTTAAATTAGTGAATATGACTGGAGGATATGACTTGAAACCATATACAAGTAAGGCTAAAAAAGCAATAGATTTGGCTGCACGTATATCAAAGAAAATGAATTACAGCTATGTTGGAACAGAGCACATACTGGCTGGCCTTATAAAAGAGGGCACCGGTGTGGCAGCTGAGATTCTAACAGCCTGCAATGTGGAATATGATAAGCTTATTTCGATGATTGAAGACCTGATTTCACCGGGGGATAACATCGAAGTGATGGACAGGGATGGCTATTCACCAAGGACACAGAGAGTATTGGAGCGCGCATCGGAGGAAGCCGATAGATTTGAGTGCAATGAGATAGGTACAGAACACTTGCTGATGGCTATAGTACTGCAGGGAGACTGTGCAGCTGCAAGACTTTTAAACACCATGGGTGTTAACAGTCAGAAGATGTTTATAGATATTCTTGGTGCAATGGGTGAGGATCCATCTGCATACAGGGATCTGATGAAAAGCTACAATACATCATACAATTCTGCGACTCCTGTATTAGATCAGTATTCCAGAGATTTGACAGATATGGCAGAGGCAGGGCTTCTTGACCCTGTTATAGGCAGAAAAAAGGAGATGGAGCGTGTTATCCAGATACTTTGCCGCCGTGGCAAAAACAATCCATGTCTGATTGGAGAGCCGGGAGTGGGCAAGACCGCTATAGTAGAAGGACTTGCGCAGGATATAGTCAGTGGCAATGTTCCGGATATTCTTTTGGGAAAGAGACTGGTTTCTCTTGATATGTCCGGGCTTGTAGCCAAATCAAAGTATCGTGGTGAGTTTGAGGAGCGTATCAAGAAGGTGATAAGCGAGGTTTCAAATGCCAAAAATGTACTGCTTTTCATTGATGAGCTTCACACTATAATAGGTGCAGGAGGAGCAGAAGGCTCGTTAGATGCATCTAACATATTAAAGCCTGCGCTTGCCAGAGGCGAGGTACAGGTAATCGGCGCCACTACCATAGAAGAGTACCGCAAATACGTGGAAAAGGATGCTGCGCTTGAGCGCCGTTTCCAGCCGGTGATGGTTGAGGAGCCGGGTGTGGATGAGACAATAGAGATACTCACAGGATTAAAGGGACTCTATGAAAAGCATCATGGTGTCATCATAACAGATGAGGGTGTGAAAGCGGCAGTAAGCCTTTCTGCACGATATATAAATGACAGATTTTTACCTGATAAGGCGATAGACCTGATGGATGAAGCGGCAGCCAGGATAAGGCTTAAGAATCTGACATCATCTGACGAGCTGCTTGCTCTGAAAAAAGAGATAACAGATAAGCAGAACCAGTTGGAAAATGCTTTGTCGAAAGGAAATCTTGCAGCTGCCGGCGCGCTTATGTCAGAAAAGAAAGTGCTTGAAAATAAACAGCAGAAGCTTATCAGAAAGAACCGCCGCACAGGAGCCAAAAATCAGCCTGTAGTCGGCGAAAATGAGATAGCGGATGTAGTATCGGGATGGACCAAAATACCTGTAAATAAGCTTACAGAGTCAGAGGCAGGACGACTTGCAAAGCTTGAACAGATACTTCACAAGCGTGTAATAGGACAGGAGGAGGCTGTTTCTGCTGTTGCAAAGGCAGTCAGACGAGGCCGTGTTGGTTTAAAGGATCCTAAGAAGCCGATTGGCTCATTCCTGTTTTTGGGACCGACAGGAGTAGGTAAGACGGAGGTGTCAAAGGCGCTTGCTGAGGCTGTCTTTGGCAAAGAAGATGCCATGATACGTGTTGACATGTCAGAGTACATGGAAAAGCATAGTGTTTCAAAGATGATTGGTTCACCACCGGGATATGTGGGCCATGAGGAGGGCGGACAGCTCTCGGAGAAGGTCAGACGCAATCCTTTTTCTGTTATACTGTTTGATGAGATAGAAAAAGCACATCCTGATGTGTTCAATATACTTTTACAGGTGCTTGATGATGGTAGAATCACTGATTCACAGGGGCGCACGGTTGATTTCAAGAATACAATAATCATCATGACATCAAATGCAGGAGCTTCTTCTATTATAGAGCCAAAGCGCCTTGGCTTTGGTGCAGGTGATGACGAAAAGCAGGATCACGAGCGTATGAAGAACAGTGTCATGGAGGAGGTCCGCCGTATATTTAAACCTGAGTTTTTGAACCGAATCGACGAGACTATTGTATTTAGAGCTCTCAACAAGGATGACATGAAGCATATAGTGACACTTCTTGTAAAGGAGCTTAAGAAACGCTGTAAAGAACAGCTTGATATAGAGCTCACAGTGCGCGACAGTGCAAAATCCTTTATCGTGGACAAAGCCTATGACAGAAAATATGGCGCAAGACCTCTTAAACGAAAACTTCAGGAGGAGATTGAAGACCGTATGTCAGAGGATATTATTACCGGCAAAATTAAGCGCGGCAATAAGGTAATAATTTCTACGAAAAACAAACAAATTTCATTGACTGTTGAGTAGAATTGGATTTATAATTAATATATCAATATAGCTACGGGAGGATAAAAATGGCTGTAATAAGTGAATTAATCCGTACTGAGGAAAACGGAAAGCTCAGCTTCGGAGATTATACATTGGCTGCAAAGGCAAAACTTGACAATTTTGAGAAGGATGGAGATATCTACAAGGTAAAGACCTTTAAGGAGATTACAAAGCTCGAAAGAAACGGACTCTTTGTATACGAGTCTGTTCCGGGAACAGCGGTTATGGATTTCGAGGAGACTGCTGATACAGTGACATTTACTGTGGAGGGACCTGAGGATGCTCAGATTACTCTTGGCCTTGAAGAGGAGACAGATTACGAAATTGATATAGCTGGAGCTGTTGCAGGTACTATGAAGACAAATCTCGGCGGCAAGCTCAGCTTAAGCGTAGAGCTTGAGGGTGTTGATTCAGTCGATATCAAAGTATCAAGAAAATAGAGCATATTTTTAGCCCGGTGAAAGCCGGGCTTTTTGTATTTTATAAAGGAGAACAATATGGCAAAAGGAAAGACCTCTGTATTTTTCTGCCAGGAATGTGGTTATGAATCGGCAAAATGGATGGGACAGTGCCCGGCCTGTAAGGAATGGAATACATTTGTAGAGGAAACCGTAGATAAAAAGTCGATAAGTTCGTCGGGAAAAGTAAAAAAAGAATCAAAGGCGGCACAGGTTCTGCCTCTTTCGGCAGTAAAAAGCGAGAAAGAGGAGCGTATAGTGACGGGTATAGCCGAGTTTGACAGAGTACTTGGTGGAGGAATTGTGAGGGGGTCACTTGTGCTTGTGGGAGGAGATCCGGGTATAGGAAAATCCACGCTTCTACTTCAGGTATGCAGGGAACTTTCACAAAAAAAGGTGCCATTACTTTATGTGTCAGGTGAGGAATCCCTGCATCAGATAAAGATGCGTGCCGACAGACTTGGTGATTTTACGGATTCACTGGAGCTTTTATGTGAGACAAGTCTTGATATAGCAAAGGACGTGATTCAACGAAAAAAACCGGAGGTTGTTGTAATAGATTCCATCCAGACTATGTACAATGAGGAGATAGCGTCGGCACCGGGCAGTGTATCACAGGTCAGGGAGACAACCGGAGTGCTTATGCAGCTTGCAAAGACTCTGGGTATTTCTGTTTTTATAGTAGGACATGTGACAAAGGATGGTGCGGTTGCGGGGCCGAGGACGTTGGAGCATATGGTTGATACTGTGCTTTATTTTGAGGGTGACAGGTATGAGTCGTACAGGATACTTAGAGGCGTTAAGAACAGATTTGGTTCGACCAATGAGATAGGCGTATTTGAAATGAAGGCGGAGGGGCTTGTTGAGGTGGAAAATCCGTCGGAGTATATGCTTAGCGGTAAGCCCGAGGGAGCATCAGGATCAATTGTCACATGTTCCATAGAGGGAAGCCGCCCGATACTTCTCGAGATACAGGCTCTTGTATGTCACAGTTTTTTTAATAATCCAAGGCGTACAGCAAATGGTACAGATTATAATAAAGTAAATCTACTCATGGCGGTCCTTGAAAAAAGAGCCAACCTGCCACTGTCAGACTGTGACGCTTATGTGAATATAGCAGGCGGTATAAGGATGAACGAACCGGCGATAGACCTTGGGATAGTGCTTGCAATCGCATCAAGCAAAAAGGATATTATAGTGCGTGAGGATACCATATGCTTTGGAGAGGTGGGCTTAAGCGGAGAGGTACGCGGAGTTACCATGTCCGAGCAGCGTGTGGCTGAGGCAAAGAAGCTTGGCTTTAAAAAGTGTATTGTTCCCAAAGTGTGTCTTGCAGGAGTGTCGCATATTAATGGAATTGAGATTGTCGGTGTGGCAAATATCAAGGAAGCGATAGAGGCTGTCAGATAGTAATTGTGAGAATTGTATATAATAAACAGACAATTTAGAAAATTTGTGTTTTTTAAGATAGTTTTACTACTTTAATTAATTGCAGAAAATCCGTTGACATATGTGTGCCAGGATGATATTATATCAAAGCTGACTCGCGGGACACATTGAGTTGTAGAGCTTGTGAGTTACATTTTACAGACATGACTTTATAGATATTGCTTTGAAAATAAGTTGAAAAAGTTATGAAAAAAGTTCTTGACAAATGTAAAACATTTTGATAGAATAAACAAGCTGTCGCAAGACAGAGAACTTAAAACAAAG